>Ga0065711_1000629_pt1 | contig 59633 bp, 43 predicted proteins | sample Hoacrofraction12_FD_59098 | JGI IMG/M metagenome (GOLD analysis project Ga0065711, IMG submission 59098) | Hoatzin crop microbial communities from Cojedes, Venezuela - Epithelial fraction 12 v2 (version 2) | ecosystem: Host-associated > Birds > Digestive system > Esophagus > Crop | place... | reverse complement strand
GCCCAAATCCTGTGCGAGCAAGGAGGAGGGCCATGCAATACAATAAGTAATCTTACCCTTTAGTTGTTTTGATCATGCTGCACCATTGGTCTCTAGGCAGAGTTTGTGAGGGTGTCTCTGGGCCTTCTGGGCATTCCAGCCCTAAACCTCTGTTGCAAACTGGATCAACAAATCTCAGTAATGTTGCAAAGTTCAAAGCAAGGAGGGGAGGGAGATGTTTATTTCAAAATTAAATTGGTTTTACCCTTTCACATGAAAGCTGTCATATCCACCTATTTGCAAGCAACTAAATGTGTATTTCCACCTAGTCTGGAGAGAATCAACATGAAGTGAGACAGAAGACAAGAGACAAAAATTTTGGAGGGCTCTACACATCTCCTGGATTGTCTCTGACTAGGTGTCCTGAGAAGCTGCACATAGAGGTGCTCTTGATGAGGTGCTACTGTGAGTGCATCAACACCTGCCATTCTCACAGCCATTTTTCTTCCAGGTCCTGAGTCTTCCACGCTCAGATGTTCCCCTTCATACTCGGTCATATCATTCATCGAACCACAGAACCATTCCAACTAAAAGGCAGCTGAGGAGGTCTCTTGTCCAACCACTGGCTCAAGGCAGGGTCTACAATGAATATAGACCTGGATTCTCTGGGTTGCGGCCACTCAGTTCTTGACGGCTGACCTCAGGCTCAGGGATCCCACAACCTCTCTGGGCAACCCTCTCCAGTGCTTCATGTTCCTCACAAAGATTTTGGGTTTGATTCCTTATCTCTAGCTGGAACTACTCTCATTTCAGGAGATGCAACAATCTGTCACCCTCCCACTAGGTAGTGCTGGGAAAAGCCTGGTCCCATCCCTTGGATGCCTTCCCCACAGGCACTGGGCTGTGCTGTGAGGTGCCCCAACCTCTTCTCTGCTCCATGCTGAACCAGTCCCAACACCACAGAGCCTCCTTACCTCCCCTGAGCACCTCTGGTTTGTCAGCCTGCCTGTGGGACCCCAGATGGGTCGTAGTGCCCAGAGGAGACTTTATGGGTGCTGAGCAGAGGGGTTTGCCCTTTTGCCCTCTGGCTAGGGGAAAAAGATGGGAAAAGACATGCCAGAGCAAGCCAAGCACTGCCTCTGATGCCCCATGGGAGGAAGCAGGAGAGCCAGCAGTGCTGGGGTGTGGGCAGAGCCCGCGGGACTTTGTCCTGCAGCCTCCGAGGGAGGCACAAGGTGTTACCCAACAAACCCTTTTACCATATGTGCCTGGAGACGTCTGCCCCGGCCAGAGTGACCTGATGGGGCCCTGGGAAGTCATGGCTGAAACCTCAGTGTCTGGCATGAGACACCGATGCTGAGCACAGGACAAGAGGTGAGGGGATGGAGTGGGCCGTGGCATTGTGGTAACCCCCGATGCATGTGCTGTGGCAGCACTGATGCCAAAGCAAGCTCTGTGGGCAAGGATGGCCAATTGTGATGGGTTCTGATATCACGGAGTCCCCAAATGATGTGTTCTGATGTCACTGAGTCCCAGAATGACAGGTTCCTATGTCACCAAGGCTTGGACTGTGATTATGAAGTCTACAACTGATGGATAGTGACCATGGGTCCCTTGCTGCTTATATCTGGGGACCAAGCCTCACCCACCCCACTCGTGCCCACACTCCAGCTGAGCCAGTGTTTGATGGTGAGTTATTCCATGCAGCTCTCTATTCCCAACCCCAGAGCCCCTCAAGGATTATCCCCAGCCCTGTCAGCTTCAGGGAGCCGGGGCACCCAGAAGCCACACTCACAGCAGCAGAGGTGAACTGGGAAGGAAAAGCTCATCCTGGACAGCTGGGAGGGTTTCCTTCTTCAGGGACCTGGGCATTTCTTCCACTCCTCACTGGGCCAGCCAGTGACCATGGCCTCTCTTCCTTTACTAGCGCGACACTGGCTGCTGCAGCACCCGTGAGAGGGAGCAATTTGTCATGCCCTGCTTCCCCCAACCCATGAGGTTGAGTGGAGAGCATGGCCACAGAGTTGGACAGCCGCTGTCCAGTATGCCTGGAGACCTGGGACAATGCTGCCTGTGTGATGCCGTGCCTCCACCAGTTTTGTTCCGCATGCATCCTGCGGTGGGCTGAGAGCAAGTGCCAGTGCCCCCTCTGCAAGAGGAGGATCCAGTCCATTGTACACTGGGTGCAGACAGATGACGACTTTGAGGAGCATGTCATCCCACCACCTGCAGCATCCCTAGTTGTTGGCCGCCAGGCAGGAGGAGCTCATAGGCATCCATCTGCTCATAGCCCTGTAGCAACAGAATGACAGACTTTGGAGCACCAGCTGCCCAGGACTCCTCTGTGTGACCTCGAGCCACACACCTGGGAGTTTCTTTTTCCGGACTACCCAGCTCTCCATGAACTCCTTCTGACCTGGGTGCATCAGCAGCTGGGAGTGATCTTTAGGAACCAGCATTTGTGGGTAGTCATAGAGGAGAACTTCAGAATTTCTTCCCTGGGCCTTTTTGGGCTGGATGAAGATCTCCTGGTCTGGCTGCTGTGGGCCAGTCTCCAAAACTGCACAATGATGTTCGTACAGTGCCTGATCGATGCCACTGTGCAGCGCTGCAGCCAGGAGGCCCACTGTCTTCTTGGCCTGGAGGACGGCCATGCTGCCAAGGAGCAGGAGGGCAGCCCCACAGCTACCCCTCGTCCTGCTGCCTCCCGAAGGGGGTCTCCTGCCCCTGGCCTGGCCCCCTCCAGCAGCCCAGCAGCAGCCCACACAGAGGAGCACCACAGCACCTCCACCGCTGTTCTTCATGGGGGTCGCAACAGCTGCCCCGAGGCACCCGTTCCTACCCATGGGGAGCAGGAGGGTCTGGGGGATGCTGTGTCAGGTCCCTCCTCTCCCAGTCGGGGCAGGGACCGCTGACCGCTTCTCACTGCCATGGCAAGACCTGAAGAGCAGGGCTGGCAGTTCCCAGGACCTCTCACAGCCCCCCAAGAGGCCACCCCACCGGCAGCACTAGAGCCAGGCCCAGGGGCTGCCAACAGCAGGGCCAGGCCAGCAGCTGAGGCACGAGTTGGTCCGCAAGTCCATCTCACTAGTCAAGATCTATCAAAGAAAATACAGGGATGAAAACTACAGAAAGAGTCTCATTGTTACTAACGACGCCATTGGTCGTCAGCATTGGTGGTGGGCTATACCCACCCCCACCCCACACATCCCTGTGCTTTCTCCCCCTTTTCCTGGTGCTGTGGTGTCCGTTTTCTCATGCGTATACCATGAGTGATAGACTCCATTTTTAAGGACAGGGTTTTTTTAGCCAAACTGGATGCCCAGAGTCCAGGAGGCCAAGACTTTTCAATTTTCTGTTCACAGTGATCCAGAAGCAACTTAAGCAGTATCAGGGCAATATGATGATTTGATATCAGGAATATGATGGTGTTTTTTCTCTCTTTTTTTTTTACTTTTCTGTATATCCCCCCTTATTCTGTCCATTATTTCGCTCTTTCTTACACTGGTCTATCTGCAACCTGGAAGGTAAGGACAGTTTCCAAAAGCCATTTCCACATCCTAATCCTTCTGAGTATAAATCAAATATTGACCTATTTAGAAGTCAGGATTGTAAAACAGTGTATACTAAGGAGACAAACCCCATGATAGCTCTTCAGTGATGGGATTCTTGTGTCACAGTAGTAAATAGCTTGTGAACAGTGAATACAGAGGATGATGCCTGTTACCAAGCAACATGTAACTTGAGATGGGAAAAGTACTTTTTCTAGCAAGCTTCCCAGATGTCTTGATGTGATAGCCAATCTTACTTGCAGTTTCAGTTTTATTTTTTTCTGTCTCTATTTTATTTTCCATCCTTACAAAATAGAAGCAATTGTTTACTTAGAACATAAGGAAAACATTGAATTATCTTCTGTTAGTTGCTATGATTATTATTCCAGGGGGCAAATGTTTCCCCTATATATGATGTAGATAAACTTTCATCCTTCTGTGTATTCACCACTTTGTTCTCTCTTAAGATGTTCTATGTTCCTATGTTTTCATCAAGACTTGAAATTTAGGGTAAATCACAAATTTGACTGTGAACATCTGCCTCTTCTAAACAGCAACTCAAAATATATCTTGCTCTTTCTGAAACTGGGATTTTGCCCTTTCTTGTTTCCAGAGAAGGACAGGATATTTAGGAACCTTCCTACCTGTAGGTGGGTGGAGTTCTGTGTTCTAGTTCTCTGTCCAAGTTCTCAGCCTGAGTAAAGTCGATTGTGTATTTTCTGCATGCACAAGGAATCAAATGTAGTCAAAAATTTGATCCACCAAGAAGGCATGATGATGATCTTCACCAGAAGTATTAGAATGAAGATTTCCTTTTTTCCTCCACACCACATTTTTTCATTCAGATACACATGTATGCATTGTTCCACCACAAAAAAGGGATAAGGCTTTTTTTCTAACATTAAGCAGAATTGTGCCTTGCTTCTTGCCTTGGCGATGACATTGTCTTTTTCTTCTTTGCAAAGAAGGCATTTCTTTGTGGGCTGGCATTTAGTGTGCCAGACAGTAACAAAGGGAATACTTGCAAGGATTTTCCATCTGTGGAGGGAGCAGATAAATTCTGTCCTAGTTTGATGGGCAGAACAGCCGATGACCTTTGTCTCTTTGTTGTGCAAAAGAGAGAGAGACTGCAAAATATTCTCTTATTTTCTTATTATTCTCTTCTTTCTTTTCTCATAAAACAGGCAAAAGAGATTTTTTTTTTCTTTCGCTGAATTTCTGGAAGACTCTAATTGGATGTTCATGAAAAGGGATACATTGAGATATTTCTTTCTCCTTCAAGAAAGCAGGGAGGTATACTGTGGTTTTTTCCTTCTGTAACTCTTTTTTTTTCTATCAAAACACACATCTGATAGGTGTGATCCTTTTGGTTAAATCTGTTCGCTTTTTAAAAAAGAAAAAAGCAAAATTTTTTAATGTAATAATTATTTTTTACTAGTTGATTTTAATGAGGAAAATCTGATGAAGAGGGGAGAAAATAAATTTTAAAATGCTTAGCTTTCCACTTCAGCCCTTTCAGCACAAGTGAAGATTAACACCAAAGTGGAAAACCACCCGAACCACCCAATTTCATTCTAAACTCAGAGTCCTCACCTCATAAAAGTACAGAGGTAATTGCCAGGTACTTGAGATGACAGCTAACATTGTTACTAGTAATTATAATGTGATGGAAAATAAATCACAAGGGCAAGTGTCTATAAATAAACACCCACAAGGTGGGCCAAGTAGCATTTTACAATATCTACAGCTCAGAAAGCCAGGAAGCTGTGCAGACTAGAGCACCACAAACTCTTTGCAAGTAAACTCTCCTCACTGTTCTCAAAAATCTCAAAGCAAACATGAAGCAGATGGACTTGCATTTTGCTCTCAACTTCCCACAAAGGCTAGATTTATGTTATGCTAGATGGGCCCCAGAGCTAGGGAAACAGAAAGACTGTCCCGGGGCAGTGCCTGGTACAGAATGAATCGTTCTGTCCTGTGGATGGCAGAGGTGCCCTAAAATGTCCCTTCTGCTCTGAATATCAAGTCTTTGCGAGACATCCTTGTCTCCAAAGCCTTTTGTCTGGATGGCTTTTGAACTTTCAGAAGCCATCTATTTAAGAGCGTGCCTCCTCCCCACTACTGTCTTCCTATCTTCTGCCTGAGGCATTTCAGAGGAAGCCACAGATCCTTTATGTCATGCAGATGCTGCCAGGCCTCTAGTATTTCCAAACAAGCAGGTTGTAAAAGTAAATGGAAACAAACACAACATCTGATAGAACATCTGTTTGTCAAAAGCAAACCATTGCAAATGAAGTAAAAGTGGGGCTCACACAGCAACAACTTTCTCTGTAAATAATGTTGGCATCTATTATAATACTGTTGTAGCCTGCATGAGGCCTCATCACTCACGAGGCTCCACCATGATAGCAGAGTAGAAAATGCACAGAAAGACAGCCCCTAATCCAAAAAGCTGGCTGTGAAAACACAAATTGTCAAGTATTTACTTTAAATGTTTACATTCTTAGGGGATTAACCAGTATCCACAAAAATGGAACCTTTTTAAATTGGTAAAATATATTGAGGTAGAAGGTACACTAAAACTATAGAAACAAAGAAGAGGCATAAAATATGCCTCAAAAAAAGTCACTTCTAATTTTAGAAATTTGGAGCCATATTTTTTAAATTGGTTGGTTACATATACTCTCGTCACTCTTCTTAACAAAAGACACAAGGTTTTTATAGTTCAGTATTTTTTGTTATATGAACAATGCTACTGTCAAGTATTTCGGCTAGTGTTCCTGCTAGAAGAAAACTTACCCTCTTTCAAAGGTGGCAGTTCAAGCAAGCTACTTCTGTAAACCTTGATGCTTTGAATAATAAAAATAACAGTTGCAATACTATAATTTCAAATTTAAAGTAATCTTCCAAATGTTCTTTTTACATGGCATTTATTCCCGATGTTCTCAGAATGGAACTAGTAGCTCAGACTTGATAAAAAGTGCAAAGGGTTATTACCTTTTCACATTATAATGCTACCAGAGATGGAGACGAGAGCCTAGTCTAAAAATGCACCTGCCCTGTTGTTCACAGATACATGCAAAAAAGGGCTGTCAGCATGGCACACTTTGCTGAACACTTACATTAAAACCACAATGACACCAAGTAAAACATCCACACATTGTTTGGGTGGGCCTGGAATATTTGGGGTGTGGAGGCTTCTCCATGTTAGAGGAATCTGAGGCTGACTCAAACAGTTACATTACTCACTGTCTTTACTGGCAGGTGCTTAAGAAAATTTTACAACAGTTTTTAAGATGCTGTACAAATTGTTTTAAAATAAGCTTATGATGATAACAGAGGACCAAATAATCAATTAGTTTTCACTACCTTCATTAATATCAGCAACTGGAAATGGAGATGGTAGATAGCTTTCAGAGACTTTGTTAGGGCTTATATAAAATACAAGAGTTACAATGGTAACATTATGATCCATAACAAAAGCTCATTGCTGATATCATTGAAGGTAAGAAGACACTTCCCATCACTTTCAGTGGAGGAACAAGAGGGAAAACAAAACAGGACAAAAACTTTGTTTTGCATTCTACGAGAACACCAGTCACCAACTCCACAAATGCTTCTTTGTTGCCTTTCAGCTGATGCAGTTTGGAGAAACTCCACCAAGTTCAGTGGGACTAATCCTATTTATACCTTGGAGGATCTGGCCCTAGTTGTGTGTGATTATGTTTGATGTAAATGAAATGTTGTTACTAATAATACCAAATGAGGAGTTATCAAAAGAAACTCACCCAGGGATGGAAGATAGTGTCTTTTCTCTAATAATGGTTGATAATAGCTTGTCTTGTCATGACAAGTCTCCATGGAGTCAAAGTAAACATAAAGACTGAGTTCCTACTGTCTGATTCCTCTCCAGTACAAGCACAGGATAATCTGGAAACATCGTAATCTGGGTCATGATGAAACATGTTTCACCATAACTTGTGACAGTTCTTGGTTTCTTTTAGTGCTCTCAGGCAAAAGGAAGCTTTTGTCATAAGCGCTTTCATGAGAGATGGATTTACAGCAAAGCTGAAGGTGGTTTCTTTTGCACATATTGCAAATTCACTATTGAAGAAAAGGACTGCAAACAGATCAGCTGGAGCCTTTTTCCTTCAAATTTTTTTCTGTTCAATTGGTGGCAGAGAGAGACAGGGACAGCAGCCCAATCCAGCCCAGGTTTCCTTTGTAGAGAGTCCAGCTGATCCTAGCACATGAAAACACATCTACACTGTCACTACTTGATCCCATGTGTGTGAAGGGTTCTTCATATGAGTTCAAGTTAACGTTATACATGATATACAAATGTACACAAATACTACCCAGAACTGATAGAGATGAAGAGAAGCACCTTTCTGAGAGAATTGCCCTGTCTTTCTTGCTTGTGAAACTAAGGGAATACTACCTACTGATTGCAGTGCCTGAAGTCAAAGAGTTATGGCACAAGGCAAACAGGTGGATTCAGATTGAGAGGTGTACATGAGAGTGTGCACATCTGAGATTTGTGTATGTGTGTGTGTGTAGGTCTAATTTCTTCACTATGTTGTATGCTAGTTTGTGTTCCCAGTAGTTTAATTCTAGGGGGTCTGCTCTCTCCATTGCATCGCCCCTGGCGTCACACACCTGACTATCAGATGCACATGAAAGGCCCAGGTGGAGAGATGCCTCTGTGGATATTGCGAATGACCAAGGTAAAGATCTGATTGCAACACAAGCGTGAATGAGTAGCCAGACATAGCTGCTGTTAGGTCAGTTCAAGTAGTGCGGTAACAGAGAACAGAAAACAAAATCCTGTGATTTAGAGAGCACAACAATCCAGACTCCACAGCTGTGTGTACTGCATTATCCCATTTTACTAGCAAGATATAGCTCATCCACTGAAAACCTGGCCCTTCTGGGCTGTTCTTTAAGAAGTCAGGCCTCTGCAGTCAGTGTGGCATACAAAAGACAGCACCTACCATCCTATCTTAGAAGTGGGAAAAAGCTGTTTCTTTGAGACAGACAAAATTATAGGCTGAAGTTCTCAATGCCATTAGACAAGCAACATCTTTCTTGTTTACCTTTCTTTCCCCACTTCCCTCTCCTCCACCACCTCCCAAATCACCGTTTCCAGAAGCTTTGAACTGCTCAGGCTGAATTTATCAGCATCTAGTATAGGTGGTGTGAATGATGGTCATTCTTATTGTTACAATGTTACTAACTAAATCCTCTTTACAGTTACAAACCAAATGTTTTTTTAATACTAAACACTCATTCATGCTATGTTCAGAGTCAGCTCATATTCCAGGGAATGAAAAGTTGGGGCCAGACAAATAGAGAGGGTAGTGCAGGATCTGGCTGATGCGTTATGCAACGTCGCTGGACAGAGAAGTACATCATGTGCCAACACATATGGTAAGCTGGACTGAGCTAGAAGGAGGGACATAGGAAGGGCCACATTGCAACTCTGTCAATATGGCATGTGTTCTCGCAGCGTCTCCATTCTCTCTGCCGTAAAAGTCATTGTAGAGTTTGAGGATCTTGGAAGCAGATGCATGATCAAACCACAGCTGGCTACAGTCGGGTGTCATGTAAGATATACATAAGACATAGTTTAGCTACAATCCACCCAAAGTTTCTACAAAGCTCTCCGAATGAATGGCCATTTCCAAATGCGCAGTTTGTTCTGTTATTCAGGCTAGTTTCTTGCCCTCAGCTTTATAAAGAGATGTGAAAAAATGTGTTTTAATAAGAATAAGAAAAGCATCATGAGTAGTTTTAATGAATTTTATTGCAGCGTGGAGTTATGTGTGTGAAAAGGAAGCACACACTGGCAAAATTAGCTATATAATTGTGTACACTTCTACTTAATAACTTTTTTAAGTACTTCAGAAATTGTATTCTAGAATTTAAAAATTAACACACCACACTCTTCCAGCAAGACTTATGGTTTGTCACTGGAAGAGTAACAAATCAATTTTGCCAAAATTTTTGGTGGTAGTGGGAACGCCCAGTCAGAAGTGCAGTTCCATGTGAAGAACACTGCCATAATTGATATGGTGGCCTGGATTAAAGAGAAGTCGTGGTCTGGACCTTTCTGAAATTCAGACTAGGGACTTGTATGCCTGCAAAAATGTTTCTGGAACTTAACAACCCCCCATATAGTTAGGAAATTAATTGTTAATAGAGACCATTTGCAGTTCAAGCTCAGCCTCTTATTTCTCTTCTAACAAAAGGTTGATACCTTTTGCTACAGGTTGATAAAGATTTCAATATTATCATCTTGAAGCTGAAGTGTTCAGAGATGTCAGTCATCCTCACCTTGAGAGAAAAGGTAGCTTCCTCTTCTGTCTCACTTGCAATCACTTGAGCATTTGGTAAAGTCTGCTGGCTGAGCCAGCTGAGTGGTTTTTGAAAGTGCTTAGGAACATGTAATGACTACAAAAATAGACAGTATACTTATTTTGGGAATCTGCTGTTCTCTCAGTGCAGCTCTGAATTCTTCAGTGATGTTTTATCACCTACTATAAGCACTGGACTTATGATTTTTATTCAAGACAGTTAAATTCTCATGAGAGCAAGGTAATTGGGCTATTGCAGCACCTGAAGCAGGTTTTGGTTAGACACTGCTGAACTTTTGTGGTTTTATTTTATTCCTACTTTTGCCTCTTTTGTATTAATTATTTTTCTCTCAAAGGCATTTGGTCCCTAAAAGTGATATTTGAGAACTCTTAGTCCTTGACTGTTGCAGCTTGAGCCAAAACCAAGCTGCAGCCACGGGTGATGTTGAGGAGTTGGAAATGGCACAATTAACAGTGTTTCTTAAATAGCCATGTCTAGATTCAAGCTTAATTAATATCCAAGGCAACAGTCTAACAAAAAATACATAGAGATGAGATCCACAATATCCTCCAGAAAAACGTATAAGCCTTGCACATATTTATCATCCTTTTCTTTAAGGGGTTAATTGAAGATGCACTCATCTCTTCTTTGACCAGTCCAGTGAGTGCAATTAAGATCTAAAAGGGAGACAAGAAGTCATTTCACTTTGATATCAAAAATATCCAGAACTGTTCTGTTTCCTGAACTAGAAATGGCTGTATCTTCATACACAGAATTACTGTCTCCTTTAAAAAACCAAACCACAACAAAATAAAACAAAAAAAACCACTCCCCCTTTCCTTTTTGGAATTAGTAAACAGGGCTTATTTCCTGCTCAATTCTGCCACAATTATTCATTTAAATATCTCACTGTCTGGAAGGTGAGTTTGATTTTCTTGCAGCTATTTTCTTTGGAGAGTATCCTCTTCACAGTGAAATCAGTGAAGAAATTTCAAATATCATCAACTGAGCCATCCATAAACAGAAGCCAAGTAAAGCTGGTACAATCCAATTTCTCTTCTTGTTATCAAACTTTCTACTTTAAGCAAAAAAACAGAAAGTGTTTCTGGCCTGAGTTTAAGGCTGACAAATCTTCTTCAATATAGCTCTTTGTAACTATTACCTTTGTTTATATAACCCATGCTTTAAAGTGTGACTTTTTGCCCCCAGTGTCTTTGAGGAAGCTGAATTCCTAGTGATGAAGCTACTAGGAAAATAAAATCATTTAAAAAATCATTAATTGTGATGAACAATAACCCCTTTGCTTTCCTTCTTCAGTTCGCAGAGATAATTTTGGGTAATTTCTGGATAAATATCTTGGGTCTGAACAACCAACAGAAATAAAAACCAGCTTTAATGAAAATAACAATTCGCAAGTAAAGATTATTCTTCTCAGTCAATACTGACAGGAATCACTCTGTTCTTTTCATTGTAATTTTTAGAAATTTTTGTAAAGCCTCCTAGTATTTCATAGCTACATGTTGCAAATGCCACCGATACCCTGTTTAGGGAAAATCTGTTTTACCAGCTACCTGAGAAAAAAAATAATAGAAATAAAAAACAGTCTAGCAACCTGCACAACAGAGGGATTAAATCTGTAATAATTCACGGATCCTTTTGCTGTTGCAGCTGTACCTACACACCCTGGCTCCAAAGAGTAGGAGTAGTTAATTTCTTCAGTTTTCATGTCTAAAGGTTTTAATTTATTTATGAAGCGAGATGATGCTGACACATGTGATTTTATCATAAAAGGGGCAAGCACGTGCCTCTTTTCTGATCTTTCAGTGTTAAAAATTTGAGAATATAAGGCAATGAGTAGAAAAATTAATTGTATTAGCTGAGGAGGAAAGGATGTTCCTTAGTTCCTTTAGTCCTGTAATTCAATATGCTTTTGCATAAGAGGTTGCATGAGAGAAAAGGGAGAAGCTTATTCTCGCATTCTGATATGCATTAGGGCTAGAAAAACCTATGAAGCCTGAAAAAGGAAAGGTGTTCACAAACAAAAGTCATAAGCATTTTGAATCTGTGTTTCATACCAAGTGTAGCGAATACGTAACTAAAGAATACTGATTCATTTCCATTTTAAAAATTTTGAAATTATCTCTGATGGAAATTTCAGTGCTTCTACAGGCAGAAGAAGTCATAGGTGACTAATGAAACATCTCTATTATCAGCCCTCAGCATGGACAAGACCTTCCGCAGGTGGGCTGACTGTTTTATGTGTGCGGACAAAACCTGGTTTGGGCAATTCCAACATGGGGAAAGGCAAATAAAGAAGTAAGCTTCTCAGTGTGACACGCAGGGGTGTGCACACTTGTGTCAGTGGCACAGAGTATTCATTCACTGGGGAAGGATAATTATCCCAAATGGAAACCACCTGTGCTCTGTGATGAGAACATGAGAATCACCATCCTGCTCACTTTTGTTTTACTGTCTTCTTGTAGTGTATACAAGGCATTAAGTAAGTTGATTTAACAAGATTAATCTGTGAAAGATCCAGAGCTACTGCAGAGAGACAACATTATTTAATGCCTTTTCAAAAAGGTTGCCCATTGTTTAAAATGGATAATTAAATTTAATCCATGTTTTAGCTTTTGGATTGCATTTAGAGTGCTGGAGAATTTTTTATTTGTTTGGGTTTGGTTTGGTTTTTTAAATTTTTTTCCAGCCAATATAAACATGGATTCAGAAGTTTCTGTGCCTGTGGGACGTTCACAGCATCTTCAGTTGTCCAGATTCAATGCTACCACAATTTTGTTTGGGATGTTGTACTTGAAACCACTTTATCTCAGAAGAAAAATGATACCAACATTAAAAATCTGAGATACTGGAGACATTTTCAGTATTTGTAGCATGTGAAGAAAAAAACCTGCTGTGGTACACAAACCTGTTTCTCTGTGATTTCATGCTTCTGAGGTGGAAGTGTCTCACATAGACCTTGCACAGATAGACAAGGCTTCACAAGGTGTAAGATGAGACACATGGTCTCTATAGGTCACACTTGCAGTGGGTCAGAAGTCAGAGAGGGGTCAGATTACAGGAGGGCTCCATTCCCACCCACAGGCAGTCAAATTAAAGACCTTGTGTTCAAAAGAGCTCAGCATGCAGGGGCTTGTGATTCTTGAAGAAATTCTTGAGGTTTTGACAAGAATTAAGAAACTAAAAATACTAAGGTAAAGGGAATGGCAAATGGGGTAAGAACACATACAAGTAGAAAAATCCAGAAAAAGAGGCTTTTCCATAGGAAATTTTTTATTTGCGAAGTATTAAAATTTTGTCAGAAAATATGTCTTTAAAGTCTCTGAGGTGAAAAACTAAAAAGAAAAAGCAACAAACCCTAAACAATTAAAAGTTTTGATTTGGGGCTGAAAAAATACCAAGATTAATTTTTCACCTTTAATTTAAATTGGAGGGACTTTCCCCTGAAAATTTATATTTAGTTAATTTCTAATTTTCCATCAAAGCAGGAAGTTCTGACAGGAAGCGTTTATTTAAGTTGACTGCTACTTGTTGGCACTGAGGTTCCTCTGTCCCCATTCACTAACTTTCAAATGGGAGCTCTGTCACTGTGTCGTCCCTCTGGCCAGCACTTTTGGACAGACAGGTATTTTGATGGGCTTGCTGTGGCTTCATTCAATGTTTTGCAGGCTTGTTAAACAATGTGATCTTTCTTCCTTCCTCTGAAAAATCTTAGTCTTACAGTAAATTTTGATTCTCTTACAGAAAAGCTGAACAACTCTCTAAAGAACAGTGATGTGCCCCCTCTGTAGAGGTTACTTGAAAGAACTTCTGAAATGTATTAAAATTTGAAGACATAGTCTTCCTATTAAATCTATACATTGCTCAAGAGAAAATAGTTGCCAGCAAAATAATTGAGATGTTCTGATGACCAAATATTATCTTCCCTGGGGCAGCATGTCTTTAGAAAAAGCAAACCGCAGGGTCGAAGAGGGTCTGTTTAAATGTGATATTTTGAATAAACAAAGAGCAAAATTTGAAGCAGCAACGCATTTGCTACAGTGTTTCAAGGTACATAAATAGAGAAGTGACAGATGGCTCATTAGCAATTTAAAATGTTTTAGGTACTACCTCTTCTATTTTAAAAAGCAGCGCATTTACTTGAAAGTATGTGATGAAGTGGTGCAAGTTTGAGGGTGGAAGAGATCAAAGATGTGATACAGAGTAGCTACAATTGAGGGAAAGTGCTTAGTGTCTCTTCCTAAGAGAAAAAAAATTATAAGAATAGCAAGAACATACACAATTACTGTAGTACGTATTTTAAAACAGACCAGTGAAAAAAAATAATCTAACTTTCAGGAGGGTTGCACAGGGAATATCTGGCTGATGGAGATGAATAGGATATTTTCTGTGTGATATGACTACCCATCATTACTCTCTGCACAGTTTTGCTAGCCTCAGAGGAGTGTTGTACCAGTCACGAAGTGAGACAAGGTATCGGAGCGGTCCGACTGTTCATGTGATCTGGTACTGTATAACATAAGGACTTGCTGGGTTCTGTAGATTTGTCTTCCTCAATTCCCAAATGAAAAATGACCTATTGACCTATTTCTCTTACCTAGCTTAGACAAAAGGCTGGTAGAAAGGACAAGGGAGAGTTGAAGAAGATTTATCAACCTGCTCTAAAACTAAAGAACAGAAAGATTTGAGAAAGCAATGATATTAATTCTATGACTCAAAACCACCTTGACTAGAAAAGAAAGCAAAGCAAAATGTTTAGAAACAAAAATCTTAAGACTGGCCTTAGGCAGACTGCCAACTATGTATAAGCAACTAAGCTCTTCCAGAGGAGTGTCCTGCTGCTATTAAAGTGGAGCTGAAAAGGGATTGCAACATACTCTTTAACAAAGATGCAGCTGTGCCAGGTACATTAATTGAAGCATTGTGCAACAGTAAAAACAAAACTCAGATTTAGATACTGACAGACAGTATAAATAGAACCTCTTGTGACAGTACATAGTGCTCTTGAGTACTACAGTCTTTAAATTAGAGCACTACAAAAGACAAGGAACGATAATAAAAGTCATGAGTTACAGTGGAAGAATACCAGATTCTCCCCGTTCACAAGGTAACAGAGCGTTCAAGAGGTTGCTGCACCCATGGAAACTACTTGTGTAGAGTTGTAATGAATTCATAGCATTAGTGTCCATTCGTTCTTAGTATTGCACATGAAGGGGAAAAAAGTCTAAATTCAATATTCCTAGCCGTATAAAAACACATGAAATACCTCTCTAAAAAGAGTCTGATGCTCTTCTGTTAACAAAATAGCTTATGGTGTGCTTTACTATGACTAAATCCATCATGTCCTCCGAATTGAAGATTCAATACTAAAGTGAAAGGACCAACACGCTGTAGGTAGAGGCTTCCACTAGCTGCACAGCACTGGTGCTTTTTTCTGTAGTCTCCCACCTAATTGTGGATCTGGGACCAAACCCTTTGCCAGGACAATCTTTAGTCTGATATTCAGATAATGTAACAGCTTGAGGTAGAAATGAGCTAGTTCTGTAGAGACAGAAACTTCCTTACTTGCTGCTCAGTACAGAGGTGGGAGAGACTCGTCGCCCTAAGATCATCGACAGGCAGCTGGCACCAGGCTCAAACTCTCATCATAAAGAACCCTGTCTTTGGCCCAGTGCGGTGGCCTGGAGTCTCCAGGAAAATGATTGTCCTCTCCAGTTGTCAAAACAGATGATGAAAACAGACATGAGCAGAAAGAGACACAACTGGTAGGGGTGGGAGGTTGTTAGCTTTGAGCAAATTATGCGAGTTTGGATTTCAATCCAATTGTCTCTGTCCTTGTGGGTTTTGGCTATTCATTCATGGCCACGTGAATATTTTGTTAACCTTTCCAGGTATTACAGTGTTTTGAAGGTGCTGTGAACTGGCTAACTATGAGTATTGAGATGGAGAGTGAAAAAGAGTAGTCTCACTTCAGTTCTGATTTTCTATGTGACTCCAAGTAAATTACTTGCTCCCTTTGTGTTTTGTTCTCTCCTTGTTAAAAGAATAACAGTACAATGAAAGGTGTTGTGTAGCAGCAGGGTATTACAGACTTAACTGCGTCAGCATATGAAAGCTACATTTTGTATGCCATCAACTTATCTTCTCTGTGACAAAATGAACTTTACTTATCTTGACATTAATCAGTGAAGTCCAGCTGTTCTGAAGCTATTCTACAGTATGTATTTACAGAATGTGATCTTCTCATAAAAAAAAGTTATATTTTCTTAGTTTCTTCTGGTCAACAGCTTTTGCCCCCCACATTTAAGTAATAGTAAAAGGTCACTGGAAATGAACACAGAATTCATGTACATTTGGAGAATCTAGCTTGTAACTACTGTCTTTACAGTTGAGGCTGTAAAGACTATTGCACCTCATATTCACAATTACCATTCTGCCCCACAACTTTCAGGATGACTTAACATATAAATTCTTGATCAAAATACCTGTTAAATCACACAGAGCTTGATGGAAATGGTGGGAGGTTGTGGCAGCCTCCTGGACTTGAGGTGACAATTAAGACTGACACTTATCTGTAGCTGAGCAGAAATCGACCAAACATAAAGGCAGAATAGTGCAGATTCTTAGTAAGGGTTATCCACAGGACAGCTGTTGCAAGCTTCCGCTTTTCTCTAAGGTCCATGGTGCCCATACCTTCTTGTGGCTGGCTTCTTGGAAAATGCATGACTGAATAGTTTGTAAATTTGTCTCCTGAGGACAGCAGAACCTGTTTTTGCTGGGGTTTGTGTTTGGATCGTGACTCCTTTCGTCAGACTAGCATTTGCCTTCATCTCAGATAGACTGAATATTGCTGAAATGCCCATCAGGTTTATTTCACAGTGCCTTCAGTTTAGTAGAAATGCAACTATCTGATTTCAGCCCTGTCTCCCTTTATGATTTCTGTTCACCTGTACTCAGTTTTTTAACTTTTCTTAACAACAAATCATTATCCTAACTCTCCTTCTACTTAAATTTGTTGCAGGCTCTTGTTTCATTCACTAGGTGTAGCCAGTTTATTTCCCAGAGGGAAAAGGTGGAATTTAATTCAACAAATTCCCCTTGTTCTGTGTTTCAGTATATGTGCTGAACAGCATTTGTCAGTTGTTCCAGAGCTGAGAGGAATATTATTCATTCAGACACCTACAGCAACAGTGTGCATAGCAGCAAGCTTATCTCTACAAAACTCTCAGAAGAGAGTTGAAGCGATGCCCGAAGGGGGAAATCTCTGCAGAAACTGCTTTTTGCCTTTGCCTAACAGGGTCATAGGTCTTCATTCTAATAGCTCCCTTGAGCAAGCCCTAGCCTAAAGAACATACCGACCCTTAGAGGCAATTTATAAATAGGATAAAGGCCAAAAATGTATTATGCGTAATAGCTTAAACTGGAAAGACACAAATTGGAATAAACCCTTGCTTCATATATTGGATTGTCTATTATTATGTTATCAAGAATGACAAGTAAAAACCAACAATGTAAGAGGCCTCAAGGAAAGATGAAATACCACAAGAGGAGCCAGCTGTCCCGTTTGCCCTTCCCATCTTTGAGAGGACTCCTTATTGTAAAAGTTGCTTTGCTTGTGTGTCAGGTTGTCAGCAGTGTCACTGAATACAGCAGAACTAACTTCACTTAAAAGCTAACTTGTCGATTTGTTCCTAAATCACTGTATTCAGTTTTTACTTAACGATCATGTATGTGCTTAGCTTTCATCTGGTAGAGCTACTCAGTGCACTTCTGGGTCAGGTAAAAAGATGGATTGGCAACTTTGCAGCATTCATATGCTGTCAGATCTGGGTCTTCCATATAAATACTTGAGTTAGCAGTCAAACCTATTAGTTCAGGCACTGCTGTCAGCACCAAGATGCATGGAAAAATGCCTCTTTCACTTGGTGCTGATCCTACGCCATCACTCGGTATGGTAGCAAGAGAAGGGAGCTCAAAATTCACTTGTGTGCCACTCCCTGTGCATCTGCAGCATACAGGTATTTCACATCTTCAGGCAGTGACTAGGGAGTAGAGAACATATTCTAGAACTTACCTACAGTATTTTTCCAGGCAAACTTTTGATTAAAAGATCTTCCTCTGTGCAAAAACTCTTCCCCTCCAAAAGTTAAAGAAGCCCAGATAAGCCAAAATGCACAAGTGAAAAGGAAAAGCTACTAGACATTTTTTGATTCTGAAATGCTGTTGTGGTACCCTGAAATTTTTTGTGTTCTTTCTTATCATCCAGATTTTATTAAGAAGAAATAAACTGATTTTTATTTTTAAAAGAAAATTTATGATTCTTTGGCACAATTGTTCTTCCAGAAAGCACAGCTGTTCCTCACCTCCAGACGTGCCTTGCTCAATCCAGTACACTCCAGTCCCTCTTCAATTTTCTCCAAGTACCTGTGAAATTTTCTGACAAAAAAAATTCATGGAATAGTATTGACATTTGATTGAAAGAAATTGAAAGAAAGGCTGGGCTTCAATCTCAACCTGAAGCAGGTTTGGATGTTAAAGCAACAGGAAAATTAACATGTGGTTGAACTAAGGGAAATGGAGATGAAGATGTCAGCATCAGAGAAGTACATCTCAAATAAATGGTTAACATTTCAAAGGTCATTCCTTTTTCCTACTGCTTACTGATGCACATTTCATATTTCACAGACCTTCTATTTCTGAAGCCCATATTCAAACGTTGATAAAAAAGCTTTGCAGCTTGCAGAGATGACTGCTACCTGTGGCAGGAATGTGATCGATGAAATAGAAGACCTACACCTGGCAGTAATATCATTTGACAGTGAAACTCTGAACTTTACCACCAATTTGAACATAAAAGGAAGCTTGTGATAAACTGAACTGAAGAATTCGAAGAGGACATTGGATGAGCAATCTTCCAAGTTTCCTCAGAATTTAAATCACAGGCTAGTTTTCATAAATGTCTGTCCTTTGCCTCTTCCTTTCCCTGTTGCCTCTTCCTTTCCCTGTCTCTCCTGCTCTAGTGTTAGGACATCCAAATACCTTGCAAATGGTAGAGGGTTTTTGTATGTTTTTCCATGACACTTATGGGACGGATCTAAGCTGGTAGAAATGCTGGTGGTTTTGCTGACAAAGGATCTTTCACTTTGAGAGGTAAGGTGGAGTGGTTGTTCTTATCAAATGTAATGAAAGTGACTGTTCATTTACAAACATTTTTCTTTATACTGATTGTGAAAGTAAGGACTTGGTAGGCATTCCCAATTCAAGACTAAATCATCATAAAAGAAAAATTGGGTAAAATCTTTACCTGGAGTGATGGAAAAGAGGTAAATCTGAATAGTGAAGATGGTGCAAAGCCACACAATTAATTATCAATAATTGGTGTCCCTGTTATAAAATGGAGTCTTGTCATTTAATGTAAGAAGGAAGGACATCCATACTATGTGTCAATAATTTTACTGCTTTGAACAGTTTAAGTCATCCCACTGAACATAAAACTAACATGACTCCAGCTAGGATACATGCAGTGAAATACTAGCACAAAAGTGAAGGTGAGTATTCTTACATAAGCACAGGTCCTAATCTTGAAGGGTTCTGTTCTTGTATCCTTTGAGAAAGATTATGAACTCAAACTGCAGCAAATGTCAGGCAAGGTTACTAGGATGATGGGAGAAGTACAGTATGTGTGTTGGAAAACAAATTATAAAGTGTTTGTCTGCTAAACAAGAGCAATATAGTAGCTTTTTCTAAATATGTTCAAGTTGGCTACACATCAAGAGAGGGGGAAAAATTATCTTAAACTAATACTGGCACCACATCAAATAGTTGTAAGTTGGTCATGTATAAGTTTTGACTGGAATTTAAGAGAAATTTTCTAACCGCCCAAATAGTAAAGATCTGGAAAGATCTTCAAAACAGGGCAAGGAATCCAAGCGGTTGTAAGATGGAGCTTGATAAGAAGAATTCTTGGAAGGAGGAATTAAACTGATGGCATCAAGGCTTGAGTTTCTAAGGTAATATAACAGGAAACTGTGTCACTCTGTATTTATAGAATATTTGTAGCTGTGCATTCCAGGAGGGACTTTCTTTCTCCTTTAAGCAAAATTTAGCTCCACCCCTCACCCATCATTTTTCTTTTCATTTTCTTCTGCCTTCCACAGGGACACTGGAGTATACCGGCAGATCAATTTCTGTTCCCAGCAGCACTAGATCTTTGGGAACTGTTTGCTTCATATGCCCTGCTCACAGGCTTGAACACTGGATGGATCGGATGTCAGTTCCCTCAGGCTAGGAGAATCATGGATCAGTTGTAGTACAGAGACATATGCATGAACTGGCTATCATTCCAGCTGTACTTGCAAGGGTGGTTAGGTGGAGGGAAATTTTCCACTAGTAGCAGAGACCACTTTCAAGGATCACTAGAGAGTTAAATTGCTAGAACGTGTATTATAAAGAGTATTTGGAGTATGAATGGTGTCCTGGTTGTTCCTTTTCTTTTTTTTCCCCCCCTATGGTACTTGACATTACTGACTTATTCTTTTTTGTTTTCTTTTAAGACTGATATTACATTGCTTATGAGATGATAAAAATGGTGGAGCATTTATCCACAGATTCTGTGTAGTGTGGTGAACTGCAATGTGTTTGCTGTGAGGCTTTTTAAGCCATTTTTTAAACCTACAAAATATGACCAAAATAACATACAACAGTTCGGCGGTAGCAGACTCCAGTCTGAAACAAATACACTTTTGATATCTGGGAATTAATGAAGTAGTTTAGTGCTCTTATAGAATAGGCACAGAATTATTATTTCACATATAGATTTCTTTTATTAATAGCATTAATAGTAATACCATTATTTTCATCATTATTATTATTATGCTTTTGCTGACATTTTCTCATTCAGAAAAAACAGCTTTTTTCACAAATAGCTTATTTTCAAGGCAAGTTGAAAAAAACGTTTTGAATCTAGTGATAAAAATCACCTACCGATTTTGAATGCGTGCCATATTTGTACAAGTGAAGGCGATGCACCCTGACTTGTCCCACTATTTCTTTAAGACACTATGATGTTATACTCAGACTTCAGATGGTAGTCTATCTTTAAACTATTTCTTGACTGCTTAGGCCCCAAGCTGTTTTAGCTTTTCCTTGCCTGTCAACCTGATCAGGAGAGTATGGACTGATCCAAGTCACTACAGCCCCAAAGAGTTCAGTGTCAATCTGAGTTTGGCCACGATGTTGTCATATGATGAATTACCAAGAAAGCAGACCTCGTTCATGCAAAGACTGTGAATCACACATAGCCGATACTCTTTAAAGGCTTTAACCCTTATTTGGATGGGGAAACCTCAGCAAAGTACAGACCCTGACACTTGCATATGCACTGCCTTAAATAAAATACACAGATGAATGTTAAATATACATCAATTTAATTTAATCCAAGGAAAGCATCATATTGCAATAGTGAAGAATAACTATGAACATCCACTGCCTACTACTTTCTTTATAGAACCCTGGTATTTCTTCAAAATACCTCTTAAAGCTTTTCCAATCCTCTAGCTGTTACATTTTACTGCTTCAGGGCTCTGAAGCACTCAGCGATTTAGTAACCTGCTGAAGGCCCTTGCAATTTCTGTGGCAGATTTGGGATGGGCTCCAAATCTAAGATCAAGGCCAGTGCTGTAATTGTCGATTCCTTCGTTTCTCTCCATCCACAAGGCATTGGAAGTGCACTAGTTTCAAGACACTCTTCCTCCTTCAGCAATACGCGGAAAAGACAACTCAGCCCTGTCTGCTTTCCTCTGATAGCAGCTGTGCAACAATAGAGAGCACTGCTTGTATTTTGGATCATCGATTTATTTCACTTGGGTGTAGCTGTGTTAGTACTGTTTACAGCAGGGTATGTGTTACTGGCACAAATTATGACTACACCCTTGCATTTACATCTGTAGCTGGAGTCCCAGTGTAGTGAAGGCTTCAGGATAGAGAAATGAAACAGAATACACATTAACACTTTAGACAGGCACTCAGTGTACTCTTCCTGGATCTGAGCCAGAGCTCCAGGCTGAAAAAGACACTTGGTTCCTAATTGACCACAAATGGTTTAACAGCTTCTCCTGTGGTGGGTCCTGCTGTGAGATGCCTGACAACTCCAGCACTGATTCAGAAGGAAGTGAGCCTCCCACTGCTGCTGAGTCACTGCTGCCACTTCCTGTGGCACCTGACTGCATCTGGAAATGACCCAGGAAGGTGGCTTTGGCCCATGAGGGCTGCTGAACCCACAGCTGATGGTGCCTGGGAGCTGCCAACATGGTAACAAGCGCTGATCTTGGCACCCCTCTGTTGTCCCGCTAGGATTCTCCAGCCCCGCACAATGTTCACGCTCTTCCCTTTCCAGCCTCCTGCAAGAGTCTCCTGCCCACGACATTCCTCTTTCCCGCAGCACACTTGTGCATTGGCAAGGTTGTGTTGCAGACACTCTCCAGGTCCATTAGTCCTCAGGCTCAACTCTGTGGATGGGTGGAGCTGTCAATCTCCCAGACATTTGCCACAGGACAGCGAAGCCATGGAGGAGGAAGCAGGCATTGTCACTGCCCTGTAGCTATAACGGGGTTGGTGACACCCCACAGAGCCTTGTACTTCTAGGTATTATGTAGTCAAACACTTGTCCAGCAGTGGTGGTCTCCTACATGAAGAAAACTGGAGATGACAATTCTTTGAGCGTTTTCTGCTCTACCGTGTGAGCAGCACCACAAGTCACTGCTTCTGCTCCTCAGGTTTTATTTGCACTTATTCAGATGTTCTTTGACCAAATTATTCAGGGCAAAAAAAAGGTCTGGCAATGATTCGAAACGGCCTTGGGACAAAAGATTGCCATTGTTTGCAGTGTGAAAACACAGTACACTTTGTGTATTTTTGGGGGTTTTCTCATATCTGTTGACTCTGTCTAATGATCTGGGGACCTGCTGGGGTGCCGAATCCTTAGTTTTGTCTTTCATACTTACACAGGGCTTGTCTGTTTCATCCCCTTTTTTTTCATTCTTACCAATTAATACCTTCCACGTTTTTTCAGTCTTAGGAAATTGTTCTCTGCTGACCATGTTACCTGTACAACTCGAAGTTATAAAGCTAGTAAGTCTAATTCAAGCGATTTATAAATTCTTATTACTCTCTATGGGTTAGACCTTTCCAATTACAACTCCACATACTACTAAGTCTTGCTTTGGCACAACTAAATGAATGAACTTAGGTACTTTGAATTATACTCCATAACATTATTTGACTGTTTTCCTTTGAACATTACACTAGAGTATATGTAACTGCAAACTCTCACAGTCTCTCTCTCTGTTTCTCAGCTTTGTACTGATATTTTATATTTATACGTTTAGCCCTCTTTAACTCAAATTTTATTTGTTATAGATGAACTGTTTCTGAAGTGACAGTAAATTTGCTTCTATATTCACTTTTTTATTCACAAAGAAATATATATAGGAAATTTTGGACTGTGAGGATATGTATATTTATATAGGTCTCTCTGTATGTATACACACAAACGGAATAGCCTGTATAAAAATCTCTTTGCAAATTGCCAGATTAAATTTATGGACAATCTGCAAAAGTGTTATATTGGAGGGGTAAGAATTGTCTCTTAGGTGTGATGAAACACAATTTCTTGAAGGAACAGACAGAAAAATCATAGTTACCTTCAGCAGAATTTTTTAAAGAGTTTCAGTGTTACAGAAACAATCTTATAAATGAGATCTCACAAAAATTACTCCAGCAGTATCAAAAGAATCATGTTCTCACTGTCTTTTTTACGAAGTTCAGTGCAGATCTTTGGTTTTTTTTCTGTAAAAGTACCATTTTTCATTTCAAACTTTTATCTGAGAATAAACTGCTCTATAATAAAATTACACAGACATTTTCTCTACATAAAAGAACAATTTTATATGATGTTTTAATGCAGCCACATGTCCAGAGAGAATAATTTTCTGAGTAAGGTTACTTGAGGAAAAAGTTCTCCTACTGAATATATGTGCCATTTAAGTTGAGGTCTGATATTGGATTCCTCAGGAGAGGAACAGGCACCCGCATGGCACGTCCTGTTTGGGAACATCGAAGGAAAATGTTTGGTGGTAGTGATTCAGAGAGGTGGCTTTCTTCGCTCTGAGTCAGGACTGAATCAGCACCCTGGTGTGCAGGGCACACAGTGCTGCTGAAGATGCTGTGATTTGGGTGAGTCATGAAAACCACACTCCTGTGGTCACTGCAGATCCCAGAACGCTCTCTGCATCCACCCAGGCATTCTGTCTGTTTTCCTTGCCAAACCTACCATAGCGCAATTCTACCGAAAGAAATCCCCTCTCCAGTTTCATTAGCGATTATGCTTTCTTCGCTTCCTGCCATCAGCAACCTTATACTCTTCCCTTCCACTGAGCATCTGCGACATTGCATTGCAGTAGAGCTCAGATTTTACTGGGGCTGATGCAGTGATTCATACATGAAGGTCTGATCCTGCAGTCTTACTGAGATAAAACTTCTATATTAGCTTCTCGCTATGTTGTGTATCTAACACGATTTCAATACTCCTCATTCACAGGAATTTCTAAGAGGTCTTTTATGCCCTCAGTTGCCCATAAAATTCAATTATTGAGCATTGTTGAGCCTTTTCTCCATGATGGTCTGAGATGTTACCCACTCTGGTGAAGTTAGCTGTCAGTGAAGGTACAGCTGTCATGGAAAGAAGCCTACCTCTGACAGTTGCAGCTAGCACATCTTCTGAAGTTCTGCATAGGTGGTAGCATAGGCTACAGAGTGGGCTAGCAAGTAAAAGAGAGATTTTCACCACTGTTATTTATTGTAAACCTCATCCCTGCAGAGAAATGGATTTTCCTATTCCCAAGTTCAACAACAAATGTCTTCATTATGTAAACGTAATGACTTTTTTTAATGCTTTGAATCCTTTTAGAGTCCAAAGAGAGCAGCACTTGCACTTTCTTTGAATCTTTTGTGACCAACATAGTGCTTATAGCAACACATATTGGTTTTAACAAGACCTTACGGTATCCCCCTGCATTTTCAGTCTTGAATTGCTTAGAAAAATTTCGGAGACATTATTTAATTTAAGAAGCAAGCATTGAGAGAAACTGAATTATTTTTCAGCAAAAAAATAAAACAGTCCTATTCTCAAACAGTTGTTGTGTGTTTTCTTAACATGTGTAACTTTTACACTGGAAACTGGAAGATGGGATCCAGGAATTGAAGCCTCTGAGGAGAAACATAGGCTGTGACCACTCACAGCCTGAAACTGAACAGATTTGTTACTGGTCAACATGGAGCTGCCGTTGAGTGAGTGGCTGTTGTTATATTTCTCATTTTATTGCTCAAGTAAGAGCATTGTAAGAGCAACCAGACCCTTTCACACCGCAGCAACTCGCTTCAAAACACTCACAGCTTAAAGAGTGGAACAAGAGTGGTGATGTGACGTGGAATGTAGGCAGCACAATGAGGAGAGTTGTCCAAAATCACCACACCAGTGTATTGGCAGGGCTGTGAATGGACCACTGAGCTCTGGACTCCATTGTCATGTATTTTACAAAAGTAAGTACATTATGAAGTATATGACATTTAAAATACACTCATTTAAAATATTGGGTTTTAATGACATCTTAATGGAGTGAGGTGGTCTGAGAATCTCCAGAAATACTTTGACATGGTGGCAACAAAGCCTGTGGACTGTCAGCAGTATAATTACAGCACATGTGCAATGGCTGAGTTTCAGGCTATTCTGGGCAAATGCATACAACCATGGACACATCCCTTTCTCCCTCATGCATGCCATCAATAGCCACACAAGAAACACGACGTGTGCTCTTTAGTCTTCCCCTACTCCGTTAAAAAACTGTCTCAGAGTGCAGGCAGCTGTTGATTCAGCCTGCCTAGGGACATCTGTTCTGCTCTTATCCAGAGACACTGGTGATACTAGAGTCCAGGGTCTCTCAGGAGGCTGCTGATTTGAGCTCATCTGATCACACTGCAGTTTGCAGGAGATGCTCAAAGATGGCAGACAGCACCAGATGGCCTCCTGCAACCTTGATCAAAAGCCAAAGAGAAGAAGTCTCTATATAACAGAGCCAAAGCCTCTGAAATGTGCATTTGTATCAAATGCAGGCTGGCTTCAGAATTACCCGAAATACTGGGCTTAAGAGAGTGGTTTCAGGGAAATTAACTGGCCTTGGCCTGAAAGGTCATTGTTTTAATTAGTTAACTGACGGAATGCCCAAGGGCCAAGTGGTGAAGCAAATGGTCACCTTGACTTTTTTCCTGAGCATATTTATGTTCATCTAATGTGTCAGTTCTCAGTAGTGAACTTAACGTTAACAGATCAGCTGTCAGGAGTTTATAACTCACTTTGCCATATCAAAAAGAAACCAAAACCAAAAAACCACAAACATATATTATTAAGCTTTAGCGATGGAGTCTTTTTCTTTTCCTGCAAAGAAACCTCTATCCCTTGAAAGCTTTTGGAGTGGATGCACAGAACCTGTGGGATTGTAGCAACAATACAATGTCCACACATCCCAGAATTATCAATGTTTTGAAGTGTTTTATTTTGGAAAAACCAAAAATTTAAGAATATATCCTTCCTCCTGTAAGAAGAGATAAGGAGAGAGACAGAAGGAAAGAAAGTCTTTGAGGTTTTTTTATTGAACAGAAGTTAATTTATTTATTTTTCTTCATGAACATTCAGCTTCTGTGTTCACTTTCTGAATGTTTTCAAGCAGTTGTAAATTCCTGTGCTTGTTGTTTAATGAAAGTTCATCTTTTCTGGATTTTTAAAGTAATGAAGTAATTCTTACTCACTTACAAGCTATTTGATTTTCAAATGTCTTTACTGATGAGCACCCACCACCTGTTCAGGAAAACAGGACTTGAATAAAATCATGAAAAGTATAGCCCTTTTGTTTTCCACTGTCTGCTGGGGAGGTTCTTTAGTCACTGTTGTCCAGTTTTCACAGGGTGTGCAAGACACGTATGAAAATGCTGCCTGCTCAGATGAGATGGTATAGTCCATGACTGGATGGCTACTTGCCAAAATGCTTTTTTTTTTTGTTCCCTTAAAGTAAGCAGAAAAAAAACCCTTGCAAACCCTTCACAGTTTGCTATATAAAAGTAAAAAAGAAATTTGACTGCTTTCAGAGACTCACAACTTCTGCTTAACTGTACTTATGATCAAATGTGCATTAGCAGTGTGTTACTTCAGAATGAGACAGGATTTTATTTCTTGAATAGTTTCCGAGTTTTCAAGCTTCTTACTTCCAAGTCTTTACAGTGTTTAGAGAATGAATACAATATTAAATTGTTATGATTGAAAATCAGTAGAAAGCCATTACTCATTAAAACCAGAGATGACGGTGATGAAAAACATGAAAGGTACTAAAACCCCATTAAGTTAAGTAACAATTAGATATTAGCCTTCTCAGACATCATCAGATAAGGGCACTGTGGGGAAAAAAGAAAAAAAAAAACCTTTTCTGAAGCTTTTTTCCATATATAAATTTAGACAAATATAATTATGACTTCTATTACACTTAACAGCTTTTGGGTCTAGGACAGTACTTTAAATGACTGTAGGTCTTTCTCTGACTCACATAAGAAAAGCTCAGTGACACCTTTATCATGTGAACTACATTCTGTGTTTAAGCTATATTACTGTGTACTTCACAAAAATGCTGAATTTGGCCTGCAGAGTCTACTTTTGTTCCATGCCAGCTGATGGAAATCTCATTTTTTAATTCAGCAGAAGCAAGTTCAGGTGTGAAGTTAGTTTAGTTATTCATTGCAAGCAACATTTGCAACAAACACAGCCCTTAATCTTGTGAGCAACTTACTTGCAATCTTACTTAATTCCAGTTCTACGATTCTTCTGTCTCCATTTATGTTGAGGCACATTTCCTTTACTATCCTTTTGATCTGATATTGCGTGGGTGTAGTGTGGTCCAAAGACGTGTCAAACTTTGACGCAGCAGGCATGGATTTCTGTCTAGATATGTGCCTTGGAACGAAGAATTTCTATTGCTTCTTGCCCACTTCTTTCTGCTTGGTTTACCTGTCGTGACTATCTCTCACAGCTGGTGTGTTAAACACCTGGTGCCATAGGACCTAACCATCTCTGTGGCTGCTACGCACTCCCGTGGTGTTCACAGCCTTGAACTGATCTGCCTCTGTTTCCGTTTAGACTACCCAAACAGAGAATAAAACAACAGGATACATCAGGTTTGACTTTTTAAAATCAAAATGCTTGGTCCTAAGCATTTGTACCTGCGGATTTCTTTTGGAAAATAGGTTTTTTTCCAAAAATCTATAAGTAATGCATGCTTTCAAATCACAGTATAAGAATCTTGATATTTCCAATTTTTCCACATCATGTCTACTGAGTCTTTCATTGTGGGTTGACCCTTTAGGACTGTATATGTCCTGCTTCACAGCCATTAAAACAGGTATGTGGTTCAGCCTTAGCCCTGACTGAGACAGCATTGAAAGACACATTCAAGAACAAAATAAAAACATCTTCCCAAGTACACATAAAACAGAGCTTAGGGTAATAGAAATACTAAGCCAAGCCATTTGCTGAAATCCAGGGCTGCTTTGTTTAATGTTTGCTTTATATTATAGTACATATCTGGAATTAAAGTTTGGACTTCTGACACTTTTTTAAGAATGTGTTTCTTTCAATACCAAATCCCGCTCACCATGCAAGAGCTTCTATTTGCACAAATATCCAGAAAGTCTGAAAAGTTCTTTTTACACAATATCTGATTATAATACCACTCGTAGCATGGTTTGTGAATGTATTTTGCATATTAACTCTCAGAGCTGTTTTTTGTCTAAATCCCCGAATGGTTTTAATATGCTTTTCAGTTACAGAGTGGTAAGAATAAATATATCATCTATGCCACATTTTAGGTCTTTCCCATTTTGCCAATGTTTTGCTTCTCCTTGTCCAGCATATACAACAAAGAAGAAAGATCAGGAGGAGGTTTATCTAAAAATTAATTTTTATAACATAAGAATGTTTGTATCTTGTATGCATCCTACAATGCCATCAATGTTTTCTCCTTTTTCTGATCCTGAGTAACTGAAACGTAGCCATCACTATGGCAGTATGATTCCTATCCATACAGATATCCAAAATCAATTGTCTGTACTTTTACTGTAAGAATTCAGGTATTCTCCATTCTCTTCTGTGTTTTTGTAATTTGTCAACCACAGAGACTTTCTGAAGGTCACAGATTTTCATATCACAGTTTCTTCTTTTGCATCACTGATGTATTATCTTCTTTTTTTTGCATTGCATTTAGAGTTTCATTCAAGTGTAAAGATGATTAGAAAAAAAATCGATGGGAGAGCCTACTTCTAAGTGTTTTGGCATGCAGAAAAGTACTATGAATGAGAGATAGGTAATTCAGAGCTAAATTATGTCCCTTTTGACTATCAACTCCTTAAAAAAATGCTAATGATACCATATTTCCACAAAATGGTGAAAAGAATATGTGCTCATGCAAGCCAGAGGAGATCTCGGTGCAGAAGGAGTGTTCTGTCTGAGGTGTTACAAATATCTGTTACTTTTTCCGTATATTCCTAATACTTGAGGTATGCGGTCCAGGATATGTCCGTAAGGTACATTCTCATTTTCCTAGGTATGACTATCTGACTTTCTGGGAAAATACTGCCTATATTTGTGATTTATGGCTCATTAGTCACTGACTGTGTAAGATATAATTTGGAATACTTATATTCAATTAGGAAAACAACAGGACATATCTGAATGCTATAATCATTAAGTGCATTTCAAGAATCAGTACTCAAAAACTATGGGAGGTAAAGTTAGTTAGGCAGCAACTATATTCCTCTGTCTGAAAAACTTTATCAAACCAGGTAAATGGTTTAAATAATAACAAAAAAATTACATGTTACTGGAAATAGACAGCACTTAGCGTTCAGTCTCCGCTTTTTCTTTCTGTCCCTTTAAAACAAAAATAATTGAGCCAATTTTCTTGCAGCTTTCCCTTTTCTTCAGATGAAAATGAAAACTCTGGTTGAAATATTGCTTCAAATAGAAACATCCCTTAGATGAAACAACTTTTTGTTTTCTATGCCCGGACCTACCTCTGGATCAAAAGGAGTAGTCAATATCCGATTGTGGTGTTCTCTAAAGAAAATCTACATTGTCTCTATCTTTCAAACAGTAAAAAACTCTTCAAATAAAGATAAAGCTGTGAAGTATGGCTTTGCTGCAGAATTACAACAGCTTTCCAGAAATTACTGTCCATCAGTATGTTGTCACATGTAACTGTAGCCAAATTTTTTTCTCACTTGGACAGCTGTATCTTCCAGTTACCCCTTGTGCTGCATCTCTGCAACTGAAAATGTAATTCAGGTTTTACTTCACAATGCCTTGCCTGCTCTGGAGGCAACTTAAGCCAAGTACTTGATTTAAATAATTGGCACAAAGAACCTTCACTCTATCTACTGGCAAAGCAATCAGTTTCAATGAGATCAAGACAATCAGCACAAATTCCTTCTCCTTCCTTGGGGCTGGTGTGCAAAAGAGACTGCCATAATAATTACAAAATTTTAGTGAAGGATCTAACAGCAATTAAAACCACTGTTGCTGGTGATTTTTCAGTTATATCTGTTGCAGGCTCCATTTTTTTCCACTGAGCATGGTTGTTTTCGTAAGATTCAGATGCTCCAGTAGCACCTTGCAAAAACCAGCGTGTTCACTTTCCAGCAAGAGAAAAGCTGACTTGTGATAGTCCAATGTTGATTTACATTTATGGCTCAGGAATATTTATACTTACCTCTGTCAGAAAGTCCTCGTATAGCTTTGTCCTTGGCATTGTGAACATCCCTGTCTGATTGAAAGCAAGGATGAATTCTGAAAAAGCGGTTTTCCCTTTATCTGTTGGTAGCAGTAGCTGCTGCTGGAAGGAACTGCAGGTTTCAACCTCTCTATAGGAGCCTTGTGAGAGTGGTTAAAAAGAGAAAACAGCCCCTGTAACTGAATCCTTCTCCTAGTGAGTACAACCAATGTAAAAACTGTCACAGGGAAAGTCACATCTTGGCGCTAGCATTTCCCTTGAAATGCTGAGAACTGACATGCCAGGAATACTCTCCTATTGCACCACAGGCTTTATTCGATGCCCCAGACTTCAGAATGAGATTATGGCGCTGTAGCTGAATGTGTGCACTGAAAAAACATTTTTGAATACTTCTAATCACTTCTCATTTGCTTATCTATAAAGGAGGAGAATTTTCATATACAAAGATCTCTGACAGATAAAAGCAGTATATGCATTAACATGTGTCAATATCTGTGGGAGAATACAAACTTTTGCTGTCCTGATCTGCCTTTTTTTTATCATCTTGCACTGCTGTACATGACAATGCACACTGTGAATTCTCTAGATGTCTCATCTGTGATTATCTGCAATGCAGCAGACTTCATTTTAGGACGATCAAGTCCCTCTTGAGACAAAGCTAGGCAAGACAGTCCTGATCATGGAGAATTTTTGCACATAAACACAAGGCGAATGGAAGTGAGGGGCAGAGGACAGTGAAAAAATCTCTGAAGGCCACACAGGTAGTGCATGGTGAATCTAAGATAGCAGCCCACGCGCAATTCACAGAAGAGTACCTGCTACAGTACAACTTATGCTCTTTTTATGTCGGATGTCTGAAGTGGTAAGTTTTTCTTAAGATTCCCTTATGGAAATGTGATTTAAGAGGAGGAAAATTATTGCTCCTCTTAGCAAAGTGTCCAAACTATCTCTCAGCATTCCATGAACAGATTCATAAACCTGATTTCCTGTACTAGAAAATAGCTTATGACTTTTGCATACCAGGAGCTCTGACATTCTATATAGAGTGATATTAGCTCCAGCCATAATCCTGGATGCAGACACATCTACTGCAAAAACATTTGCAAAGCAAAAGTACAAGCACGATGTAGCAGCCATTTCTTGGCTGATTTTAAGTAGCTCATGTAAAGTTCTACAGCTTTGCTTTCTTTGAAATCGTAAGAGTTATAAATAGATATTGCTAAACTTTCAACTGGAACAAGTATTAAGGAGCATATCCTAATTTTCATTTGGCTTTTTTTTTTTCAGGACATCTCTAAATTTTTTAAACAGAATTGAAGATTAATTCAGGCCCAATTTAGTAGCAGGTGAAATCATGCTTTCAAAATATAGAAAAATATTTCTTTTTCAGGATTAACCAGAAATCAGTGAACAAAATGGAGTTGCAGCCCATTTTTCCTACATGCCAGTTCAATGATATGAAGACCCAGCCCGTTTGATTTAACAAAAAATGCAGAAGAAATAAAGCAAGTGATCAAATTTCACAGTGCCCTGAGATATTTTATCCTGAGATATTATAATTATGTGTGTGTGGTTTTGTGCATATTGTACAATTTTGGAACAATATGTTGTGGAGGTGATTCTGTTGTGGTGAAGATGATGTCTTTTAACAGAGACTGCAACGTTGGAACGTTGCATTTCAAATCCAGCCGCTGCCACTGGCCTTGTGATGAGCAATTCACCTTCCCTAAGCCTTCTTTTTCCCTCTTCCAAAGAGAAGATAACGAAACTGACCTTCTTTATAAAGTACTTTGAGATTTACTAATGAAAAGTACAGGTGAAGAGCAAGAGAACTTGATTATTTGATGTAATTAAGAACATAATAAAACTTAATGCTGTGCTGATGTAACATTTGCATTTTCTTTGACTTTTCAGTGCTTTCTTTCCAGCTTCACAAACTGGTGGACCAGGGCTGAAGGAATAATCTGTTGTGAAGAAATAAAGAAATATGTATCTCTGCCTTTCAAAAACTAATAGCAGTGTTAAATGATATAGCCTAAGGTCACAGCTCTCTAACCGCTAGAGACAAACTTTTGCTTTCCGCGTTGCTTGGGAAGCCTATGAAGTCCCAAGCAGAAGACTTGTGGGAATCCATAATAATGAAAAATGTAGCTGCAAAAGTTAATGCAGGCCTTGTTGTTTTAAGCACCGACAGCATTGAAAGGGCAGGGATCTGAGATCCTCATGGGGCTCAGCCCCCCTCCTCGGTGCTACCCACAGAGCCTTTGTGATGGCGGCTCTTCCTGTCACCTTAGAGGTCTATATCCACTTCGAAATGGAAGTGGAGATTTTTCTGGTTTAAACCAGGCAGCTATAAAGGAACCACCTGATTTCAGCCTTGGTCACTGCTCATTGCTATACTGCTTGTGTGACAGAAAACCTTTATGTCCTCTTTCTGACTTTCCACTGAGGTTGAGTTGAGGTCTGTCAGCCCTATATATTTCCATAGCACAAGTAAATGGGATTACCTAAATCTGCATTCTGCTTAGTTGCAGGCAGGGTGGAGCTCAGTGTGAGCAAATTTACCTTTCTGCTGTATCTAGGACAGTGCCAGCTCTACAAGCTGTCAGGGAGGTACCTCAGCTAAGTTCTTAGCTCATTAGTCCTCACGTAGGAATTTTTGGCAGAAGATATTTTTATTCAACAAAGCCAAGGTTTTCAATATTATTTCCTCAAAACTGGATTAGGCAAATGGAGGCTGCAGAGATATTAGAGATAAAGAGTCTGAAATGTGCAACGTTATTACAAGGAAGGGAAACAAAATATTGCAGAGAGAAGAAATAGGCTACTTCTGACATCACTACAGCTTCGTAAGTATTGACTTACTTCTGTTAACTCTGCTTTGAGCAGTAATTTCAATTTCAATGTAATTAGAGAAGTCTTAGGAATACCTTACCGGACAAAAGTCACTGTGTGTCAAACCCCTAGAGATACCATACAACACAATCTCATGGGTTTGCAAAAGAGTAATACTTCTTGAAATAGACCGGAATACTCTCGTTCATATGCAGTATTTTTTGGGATTTGGGACCTAATAATTGCATTTCACTGCAACAGACAATTTTGCCATCCTCTGAAACTAAGGCAGAACTTTCTAACATGTCATTGCTGTGATGTATTGCTGTTGTAGGACAGACAATGTATTTCCCACCAAATTTCCTGAAGAGTGATGTGCTGCAAAGAGGATCTGATTACAAGCAGCGATGTCTGGTCCCTCTGGGAAAGAGCTTGTAGCTGTGACTGGAGGCTGTGGAGATACATTCTGACATACAAAATACTGAAAACACTTGATAGTATTGCAATACATGTTGTCCACCTTCAGTTTTATCGCAGGACTTGCCTGCTTGAGGAAAAACAATGTCATATTAGGGATGATTAAGCCTCTACTTTTCTATTACTGTTTTAAAACTATTAAGACTTCTTAGGGACACATACAGCTCTACTCCAGTTACACAGGACAAAACCACACAAAGAAATTGCTCCTCCTCAAGGTGCTCATAGCCCAATTTTCAGGTTTCTGAGTCTTTTTCCCCTCTATGTCCCCTCTGTGCTGGGATGTTCTGTCCATGCTGCAGCTATTGAATGTGACACCAATTTCCAGCAGCTGTCTACTTTTCTAGGCATTAAAACCTTACTGGGGAACAGGACATAGCACATGTCTTGGCCTAATTTTGGTCCCCTGACTTTTGCATAAGTTTGAATTAATGTGGTGTGTTCGGGGAGGCATATGGAAGCAGCAGGAGGAGTTTCAACACCATTAAAATTTTCAAAGCGTTCATAGTGCTCCTGTTAATTCAGTATTGTTAACTCAGATTAAAGATTAATCCCATCTGAAGCTATGGCAGCATTTAATTATGGTTTGTCTGCATTGTACTTCCTTTTATTCTTTAAACATTAAATTTAACCCAAGCTAAATTAAGTAACTGAAAATCCTTAATTAGATGAAACTTGTATGCTAGCTGAGCTTCAGCAGTGATATTAAATCTGAAAATAGGTGATCCCCAAAAGATTATAAATGTATATATGGCTTGCATACAGTTTTGCTCCCAGTTTTGCTTACAAGTGTGTTTTCTGTCTCTTCATGCTGCTAACAGAGTAAGAACACACGGAAGGAATTTTACACATTGCATAATCTTGCCCCGACTGTGTTGTCACCAGTGTTACACTGTACAAGCTGGGAGCTGAGGTGATTCATCGCTGTCAGTGTGTGGCTTGTGCATCTAGCACTACAGGAGCAGTCATATATCCAGGACTGCACAGGAGTGCAGCAGCTCAGTGGTGCAGAAGAGCTTGCTCACCTTGGCTCCCCTTGTCCAAGAACTCTTCTGCCAGAGAGCGGAATTTTCTAGGTGGCAATAAAACAGTCTAAAATCTCTGTAATAACCTTATGCTAGGAAGTGGGATGGGTCTGGAAGAGATTCTTGGAAGAAGATCGTGCCTGTGGCTGGAGCTCACACCTCTAGTGTTCTGGAAGACAGGCTGCAGGACAGCGGTACCCAGGCATGCAGCGCTTCTGCACAGAGTGGTGTCCAGCATGTCACCCTGTTTCCAGGGTCCTTGCTGTTTTCTCCCCTGCCCTCACTCGGTTCTCCCTATCAAACTGTCCTTCCAAGCAAAGCTTCCCAGAGAGGCAAGACATGCAAACTAGGCTGATGTTTCCTCAGTGCATTGAAATACACTACCTGCTATGGTACTTAAAATGCAAGATACCATCGTTCATGCAGAACACAAAAACGTTTCTTTTTAAAAGCACTACAGTGGCTGATTTGTGATTTTGATCATATTTCCTTCCAGAATAAACTTCCCAAAGTGGCTACATCTTGATGGCAAGTAAAATGACTTCAGTTTTCCCTTAGAAACTGTAGGAAAGAAAGCGTGCGTGCTTGAGAGAGCCAGCGTTCAGCCCCGCGTCCCGCTGGAGGCTGAAAAAGCTCCAGGGCTCTCAATGGCACAGCATTCTCAAAGGCCTAAAAATTAGTAGGAAACCACCACTGCTCCTCAGGGAGTGCTTCTGTGTACATGACTGCATGCATGTTATTTATAAGATCGCTGCTCTGCCAGTCCCTCTGTCATGGTGTCCTCTGGCTCTGCTCTTGCCTACGTCAGAACTGTTGGTATTAATCAGGCCATTCAGGCTTTATTTAAAAGCAGGCCGTGAAAACAGAGCAAGGAAACATGTTTTCAGCCATTTCTGCTGTGGTGCATGCTGCTTTATTTATGAAGCAGGAACGCGTCTTCTGCCGTCAAGGCCATTTCATTCCTGGTGTTTCAATACAGTCTGACCCAGTCCCCCGCTTGAGAAATGTGAGGTTTTGTTTGCATATTTCTTATGACTTTCACACTTTTATTGCCAGAATGGAAAAGTTTGGATTATCCTTCTGAATTTGTGCCGCAAGGACATGTTCCAGCTTCTTTTCCCAGCAAGCAGCAGCAAGTCTGTTGCACCGCTGCCTCCCTCCCTCCATACTCCACCAGACCCCGCCACCGAGCGGTGAGCTTCCCCCGGCCTGGAGGCGCAGGGCTTTCCCAACTGGAACGGTCGTGGGGAGCCTGCGCCGGAGCAGGGGGAGCTGTGAGAGGGACGGAGTGGCCCAGAGGTGCCGGTAAGTGCTGCCGAGCCCCATGCCCTGCGGCACCCAGCGGGAGTGGGAGGAAAGTTTCGTTCCTGGATCCCTTTTCCTGGATCATGATGGAGTTACTGAATACCTCATCTTCCAGTATCAACCCCGTGCGAGACATATCTCTTTGAAGAAAGGCGTGATTTTTGCTTCCTTCTAATTAAGCAGTTTGTTAAATTCTAAGTATCTTAGCCTAGTGGCTCACAGTTTTCGTGAGGAAAACTGACCTTTGTTTGGAATCTGAATACATTAAGGGGAAAGGGAGGTGTGCCTTTGTGGTAAGGCGTGGATAACTACACATCCATAAAATTCCTTATTTCGTTTCTCCCATAATAATTTCAAAATGAACTATCACAATCTGGAGGTGTTGCAAAAAGTTTATATAGCACTTATACCCTCTAAAAGCATTTCCCTTTTAAGCACAGCCAATGTTCCTGGCATGTGAAATATCCCTGTGTCATGCCCTCTTCTTGCACTCTCTTAAACCCTCTTCTCAGCCTCTGTGCTTGGCTGTCTTCAGTGGCCGCTGTTTCCAGTGGAACTGGAACGGGCAGGCCCTTGGTTCAATCCCATTCAATTCATCTAACAGTTTTCTTCTGGCCTTCAGAGAATATATCAAACCCTTCCTCACTTTTTTCCTGGGGCTTTCAGGAAGCTGAAACTGACCTGACTTTACAAACACTGCTGAAAGGCGTGACACCAGATCCATGTTTCACAGGTGGTACGAATGACATGGAGAAATCATATGCTTGTAATATGGCTGCTCATACTGCAAAGATTATTTAAATGTAAATGGTCTATTGTTTTTCGGCTCTAGAATTCTGATAAGATGTACATGATCTGGTGCAGGATTCTTATCAGGGGTTTGTCTACTCTTTTTCCTCTTTATAGCATAAACGAAGTCCTGTTTATCCCAAAATATAAAATGACAGTGACCTGTGACTGAAAAGGTAGGGGGAGCTTGCAAGATGTTAATGGATGGATGACTGTTGTAGTGAGAACCACTAAAACAAGTGGAAACCCAAGGCATGTAACAGTATTAGAGTTAATGTAAGTAAATCTCAAGGAAAGAGACCATTAAAGCAGTATTTTGTAGGTACTTGGTAAGGAGTGAGGTGAAAATGCTGTTCATGGCCATCTTTGCATTACAAAATGCATAGTCAGATAAAGCTGTAATTGCATTGCCTAGGGTAGAGAGAAAAGCACATGGGAGTTCAGCAGAAGAGAGCTACCCTTCCTTCAGGTGGAAATGCACCCACAAAGAAGAATCAAACTGTCTGCTGGCTATGTTTTACAGCTTCCGCTGCTGCCTTTCCCAAGCACAGTCAAGGGTGTAGCAACAGAAGTTGAAGAAGTCTGAAAGGAAAAAGAAAAATTGCTGACTGACCCAGCAATAGGGTGAAGGCTTTGGAGGGGATTGCAGTGATGCAGGCAGTAATCTCCTGAGAGCTACAGACTACGCCTGCCCTGCCCAATGGCTTGGCTTGAGGTTACACAGGCAGTGTTTTCACCAGTTCCAAATAACTCTCTCACCTACACTGAGGTGGACTGAGGGGTCGCATTGGAGCTTCTACAGGTGTTACAGGTTTTTCTGAATGAGTATGTGACTATACCATTTACCTCCACTTAGAAATGTGCATTTGGTGGCGTCATGAAGCTACTGTAAGTGAAACACAACAAGGCTGTCAACAGCCTGAGCCACAAAATATTTCTTTCTTTCATCTGCAGTTTTGGTGTTCGTTTGTTGGATTCATGGGTGTGAGGTCCCACAGTTCATGTCCACTTATTCCATGATCTAACCTAAATTTTGTGTTACTTTGTCTTACCTATCTTTTACTTCTGTCCAGACCAAACGGCTACTCATTGCTGGCACTCTCCTGCTAGTAAACTCTGAATGTACTCACTACTTGGGTCCAGCTTATGCTATTTTATCTCTTCAAAGATACTGTTCTTGTTTGCAATGTTATGACTGCAGGGTTTGTTCCAAAGGGATGACTGAATTTTAGAATATTTGACAAAAAAGTTTATAACACTGGTTCTGTTGATCATGTAGCAGTCATGGGATAGCCGTGCTCTTGCACTTAGGTATATTTGTACTGCCAGTTTTCTTGAATATTTTTGTGAGGTTTCATTGAGTCTCTAGGATAAATCTGTCTGGTTAGTAGCGTGGAGTCCCTGTTACCACTCAGTCAGCAGTGAAAGAACTGATTTTGCAAAATCAAAAAGTAAAGAAATTTTTTAGGAAAAATTGGGGAAAATTGTTAAATTGGGAAAAAACTTCTTTGAAGATCTTCGTAGGAGACTTTTTGCCTGTTTTGTTTGTTTGTTTGTTTGTGTATAGTCATATTCACCTCTGAATAACTCTCAGAGAAGTAGCCTAGACAGGTGCACAGGGCCCAGGATCACAAGCTTCTCATACCTGGGGCTTCCATTGATCACCACCACCCACAAAAGATTTCCAGATTGGGTCAAAGAAGAGAGACAGACTTTCCTGCCAGCAGACAACTTGTCCCCTGTTGTTTCTGCCTTGTGTTGTTTCGGTAATGTCTTTAGGGGAATACGTAACAATGATGGAAAACATGCTTTTCAACATTTGTTCTCACTAGTCGGTCCCTGCAAGGGGGAAAGAGTACTAAGACTTGGGGTAGCCCTCACTTCCTTCAGAGATCTGGGACCTCCCAAGTAGGATATGGTTTAAAGTGATATTTAAAAAGAAGGAGGAAATAGCATGTGTGGAAATGACAAGGGGAAAGTAAAAGCTAAAATGGATAATTCAAGAGGACATACGAAAACACAGGAGAGCGATTTTATGAAATTGGAAAAATAAATAACAAATTACATGTAAATAGGTTGACAATCCTATTATCATGAGCATTAATTTCTGCAACAGTTTATTCCCTGTTTCGAGCGTCTTCCCTCAATCCCCTTCTTTCTGTAGCTGGTGCTGTTCACAGTCTGTGGTGAGGATCTTAGCCACCGGAGCCAATTTTAATTCCAAATCCAAACATAAGCAATGGCTTGTGAGCTTGCAGTTCATCTGAGGCTCACCCAACTCCAATATTGCTTTATTCCTCCAGGGGAAGAATTTTCTCTTTGAAGCCCGTTCAACCCATTGCTGTGCAGGATGTAAGTTTAGATTCTCCTGCAGGCTAGCTGTCCTGGGACATTTTATGCACTGTCCCTTCATATTACACTGATAGAGAAAAAGAGGTCTGACTTGTTGAAACAGTAAGTGATGAGGTGATGTTAGGAGTTAGAAGGCTGGAAAATATTCAGTTCTCAAAGTTTCTCTGTCTAAATCCACATTTAAAATAAAAAAACATGGTGAATTTAATTAGCCCAGATGTTTGAAGGTGCAATATAAATGGTAATTTATCTTCCCTTTTTTTTTCGGCATAATCTTGGAATTATCATAAGAAAGATGGTTACCAGAGGGTTATTAAATGTACTGTTTTCTTGTTGTCATATGCCACAGGCAAGAATAACACTTTGAAGAGAACTGTTTCTTTCTGAGAACAAAGATAAAGTACTGTAAACTAATTGCTAAGCTGCAGCACTGTAGGTAAAGCAATGGAAAAGTATGGCATTGATGAGTTGTATGAAGTTATCTTGTCTGAAAAATGAGCTTGCTCTGAAAGCACTGATGACCAATTACAAGTACTTTTTCTTACAGTTGCATACATAGACCTCACAGTGCTGGATGTTGTACAAATGCAAAAGGCTAGCCCAAACCTCTATGGACTAACTAGTAAGTACATAATAAAATGTGAAAAAAGGACTAATTCATTTTACTGGCCCAGAGAATACTGGAGAGGTAAACAGGCTATCATTTTATGCGAAGCTGAGTAACGGAGAAGGGTAAAACCAAATACCCTGGCACTCAAAGAACCTTAACTTTATTCTGAACAGTACAGTATCCCTGGGATCTACAGATGTGAAACTCCAAGAGCCTTTGTGAGCACGGTACCTTAAGTGTTCACCAAGGCATTATAATCCTTGATATGTGTCTGACTGGGTGAGCAACATGGTTTCTTAACTGGTCAGAAGGGGCTAAAGCAAACAGAGCTTGCATCTCTCTTTTTTCTATCTATCTTCTCTCTCCACTGTTTAAAGTATTTGAAAAGAAGGAAAGATTGTCAGAGTAGACAGTCCAATTTAAAACTCCATTTTAAAATCAGCTTACATTTCTGTGTGCTTAATTCTGGAATTGTCTGAGATTTTCAGAACAAATTTTGTGGATTTGAAAGTTTCTGTTCCCGGTTTCTTTGATGTTGTGAAGTTAAATGTAACTGTCATCAGTGTTCAAACTAAAAGGGGAGGCAGACAAGGTGTTTCTGTCCCTTGTTTTCCGTTCTCTTTTGATTACTGTCTCTTCCTGTAAACATTTTAAAGAGATGCATATGGAGAAAACATTGCTTCAGTTTAATCAAAGTGAGAAACATCACTTGCGGATACTTGAATACACCACAACTCACACAGGACAAGATCTTCAGAAATAGGTACCTATTTTTGACTGATTAAGGACATGATTTTCAAAGAGCAAGTTCTGAGTTCCATGAGGGGAAACTTTGTCTTTTCTTCAGCCTTCATACTATCATTATTTTTTGGAATCTAACCTGTAGTTACTAGTTTCATGAATCTTCCTGTGGATTTTCATCTCATTTCATTTCTGATTTTCTGCTTCATAAAACAATGGGCTAATTTGAAAGAAGTCAGGAATTTTTCTCTTTTTTTGTCTAAGATTGACTTCTTTTATTCAAATCAAAAGTATTTCATTTTTAGGAGTTTAGAAAGATTATTCAAAAGTAAAGCAGCAAGCCTTTCTCTCTGACCTGAAGTTGCTGAGGGGCTAAAATAAGACCCACAACTATTTGGGACAAAGACTCTTGATGATTCTTTCACTGCCTTGACAGAGCACCAGGGGCAAATCAGACCATTTGTTTGGTTGTTCCTGACCTACCACTGAAGCGTGTGCTGAGGGCAAGGGGTCATTCCACTGTCTGTTGATATCTTTAGGAACACATTACTGTTCATCAAGTTTTACCAAGACTGAGCTTTATCCCAGTCCTAGGCTCCACAGTTCTGTCGGATATCAGCAAACTGTGCTTAATAGTAGTATTTCTATAGACTGATTTTCATCCAAAGAAATCCAAGTGTTCAGAAACAAATTAAAGTTTTGCAATACTTGCCGGCATATGTCCTGTAAGATTTGTGCTGCTGTAATTAAGGCAGTTTTTGATAAATTGAAATTCCTCATCACCCCGCAGCTATGAGACTCGTATAGTTCCACTATGTATTTTTGAAAAACTGTCATTGAAATGATGAAGATTTTGTCTTAAAACTCTCCCTTTCCTCCTCCACAACATGCTATTTTATACAGTATGTTACTTTATGCCGCTTACAGAACAGGCAATAAATGAAGACTACCACCCTTGTTGTCTTGTCTTTGGATGTGGCAATATATCCCCCTCTGAGCTTACCCAACCACACAATTATCCTTGAATTAAAAAAGAGAGAGGGAGACCAAAGAAAAGCAAGAATGCAGAGTGGGTGGGAATTCGCTAACAGGAAAGTAGCTGGTATATTAAACACAGACAACAGAAGATGGAACGACATGTGGGTGCTGCCTTGCCAAATCGCTACAGCAGGGAAAATGCCAACTAGATTTCAACGAATAAGCAGCTAACATTATTTTAGATTGCTGCGAATAAACACTGATTTGGTAAGAAGCCAGGCAAATCATTAATATGAAGAACAATGGGACCCAGATGGGGTAATTTGTGAAAGCTTAAACCAAAGTAATTCTATATGGACTGTCAATTATACAAAATCAGAATCAGGATTAGTCAGTATATGAAAGCTATTGTTCTAAATCCGTGTGGCCAGATGCTCCACAGAGGTCAATTTGGGAGCATTTCAATTAAATTAGTGTACTTAGGCAGATTTCCACCAGGTGATCTGTCTCTAGAAGCTCAGTGTGCTTTTTCTGGTTAAATATCATTGCTAGTTAAACTTCTAATTGCTTTAAAAACGTAGCAATAAAACAGAAAGCAAAGGAAACACAGATGCAACGAAAGGTGTATATGGATGGGTAGCCTGAAGAGCAAGATCATGGGGACAGAAACAAAGTAAATTGATGCATGGTGTCAGGCACTGCCCAATACTATGGCCCTGCTTCAGTTTGAAGGACCAGAGAATCTGAAGTGAGATGAATGGAGAAGGGGAATTTAGTGCCAAAGTTCCAGGTTGAAGGCATTTCATTATCACTTCACATGCTATTTCAAATCTTGTTCCTCACCAGTGTGGGGAGGAAATTCTCTTTTAAATTCTACCAGAAATCTGATGTTGAAAGGTGATCAAATGACCCCAGGAGATGGTCACTGGGACAGCTATCTAGTTTGTTGCTATCCCCATGCATTCATCCAGCCACAGGTAAGGAAAGCTACACAAGAGAGATATGCTAAAGCTGAGCCAGCTATTCCATGGAAGGAAATAGGATGTATCACTTGGTGTGGAGAAGTTTCTCTCTGTTTTATGGGACTAAACAGGCTGACCAGGGAAGCAGCAAAAAAGGGCAAGGCCATTTTATGTCCTGGAATTTTATAATATCTCAGGTAATTTAATCTGATCGATAAATGGGTCTTTCAGATGCTGTAATAAAGATTTCATCAATGTATGACTATTCTAGATGAAGAAGTTTACTTTCCTTTTGAGCATATAGTTGAGTTCTGAAACAAGTTCCAAACATATCCTTTGATTTTAAGTTTTTGCTTCATGTTGGTCAGAAATGATACTGAGAACATAGGTTTTTTATGCTAGAAAACACATCTGTCTTCACCTCCAGTTGGGGCTCTGTTGTATGATGCTCTTTACATAGGGAATGTTGTTGACCTTATAGTGATCACTGATACCCATAAACGTAAAATTTCCACTCTACCAGAGTGATTGTAATTAAACTAAAGTAGATCCTTGCTGTTTTGAGAAGACAGGAAAGCTCTAAGATAAAGAGGCTCCTAAATAACACTACTTAGACAAACTTGACTTGCTGTTTTGGGGGGAGATAGGAAAGCTCTAAGATAGAGAGACTCCTAAATGATGTTATTTGGACGACTCAGCCTTGGGAGGACAGAAGCACCAAGCTACAGAGATAAAGAGGCACCAAGAGGGCAGCAAGACCAGAGTAAAACAACCTGGAAGGATACGGTATATGTGATCTTAGAATGGAGTTTGCGCAGAAACAAAGGTCAACCAGCAGACACTGTGATGAGGAGTATAAACCTTCAGCTTAAGACCCCCAAAGACCACCCGAGGACGCTGACAGACATGTGTGAAAGACATTAACGTGCTAATTAGTTCTTGGAAAAGTCGTGAATATGCTATGCATTTCTCAGAAATATAACGAATATGTATATTGTGATTGTATTTAACCTGAAATGACAGGGTGTTTGGCGCGCATGTTTGGAGGAGAGATCCCCCGTGTGCCTGGCGCTGCAAAAAAGAATACCTGCTTAATAGTCTGCCAACTATTGAGTCTTCAACTCCGGCTTTTCGGGGCATCAGCACCAACAATAGAGGCCATGCTGTGTAACTTTTGCTAAATAATATTACATCAAGATGTCCACTGATTTTGTCTGGCTCCTCTTGAAGCAGTATCTCCTACTGTTTCAGCAGGGAGAGTGCTGCATGAATGCACTGAATAGCATTGTTCCAGCTTACATTGGCCTTCAAGTCACCAGATTTAATTTTGCTTTGGCTTTAATTTATCTGGACTATTTCACTTTATGTTCCTCCCTTCTTCAGAATTGAGGCTGACTACCACTGTGGGAAAGAAGTTTGCATGAGCTTAACAAAACTCCCATGATTAAGTGGTGCAAGTGTTTTCTTAGGTAAGACTCAGGTGCATCAAATTGGGAATAGGCAAGGAGAAAGTGTGAGGAGGGAAAAAAAAAGAAATTCCATATGGCTTTCAGAATGTTTGCTGCAATTATTCTTGTACTTATTGGAATATTCTGAAGTTACTAGATTGTTTGGTCCGTGCATCTCCATATCTTTTCTGACTCGTAGAAGAAAAAAAAAATGTCTGTGTTAGTATAGTACCTAAAAGCCTGATGTTGTCTTTGCTAGGTCACAGCTGAATTGTAAGAAAAAAATGCTTCCTGTTTCAAAGACTTTGTTGCCCGATCAGATTCTATTGCAGAAGTGGAACTCTGTGCTCTGGCAGAAAGAAAATACTTGGTTATAAATGTGAGAGGTCATTACATTTTTCTGGGAAAATTCTGTCTATAGGAAACTTACTTTTCATCAGAACCATAGGCCTATTTTCACAAAAATTATTCAAGTGTACATTTCATTTGAAAAAAAAGAGAGTAAATCTTCTGAAGATGCGTACTAACTTTTTGCTAAGAACTGTACTCATTTTTATAAGTGACTAAACCAAAATTCTGCTAGTGTAGTGTTTATATTTAATTGAACATTTTTGAAAATTTTAAAAAGTAAGTTTGATTTAAAAATAAATAAAAGAAATTGTAGAAGTTCTTCTTCTATCCTGACTGAGGGTGGGGGAACACAGCTTTTCAGCTGGGGGAGTGGGGGCACAGTAAAAATATTTCTTCTGTCCTTTTTAACCAACACTTTGCAATTGAATCTTCATAATATTTCAGAAAGTAACAAAGCTTTGTCCTAGCTGTGATCATATATGGATATAGGTGAGATACTGAAAAAAAAAAAAAGTGAAAACTTTTGGGTAGACAAGAAAGACAGGCTTATAATGCTAAAAGCCTCTGATTTCATGGTAGCATTATCTGTCAGTTTAAGATAGGACACCTCCTTGCAAGCCTTTTGCTGTGATATCATGACAGATGTTAGTGGCTGTGCCAGCTCCCCACTTTTTATAGCTTTATTCAAGAATAACTTCCCTGAAATATATTAGAATGTATAAAATATACTAAATGTTGGAATTTTTCTTACCACCCATCTGGAATTAACTGGACTCTCACATATTAAACTGGGATTGTTCCTGAACATGAGTTACTCGCTGCGTTATGCAGACTTTCTAAGTTTGCTACTCACCAAAATTTATGGCCTATAATGGCTTCCCTTTCAATGTCTGAACCTGTTGGATGTTTGTCATACCAGTGACTTCAACAGCTTTGTTTTCATCTTTGACAATATTTCATATGGTTCATTCAAAGGAACCAGCAGGGCTAAAGAACTGCAAAAACTGCTGAGTTGAGACTTGTCTTTGAATTACGCATGATGGAAATGCTGCTTTATGTAGAGATATGGCACTACTGTGTCCTGCCAAGATAAAAAGGTTAATGTTGTGCAAATATGTAGCAGCAGCATGTGAAAGAAAAAAATGGAACGAACCTGAGATCATGAGTGTTCCCAGAACTTAAAACCTGAATGCTGGTGAAATCATATCAATGTAAGAAATTACATCTCTGTTACGCCCACATGCTTGTTGTCATGGCTACACTGTACTGCATTTTCAAACATGGACATTCCTTCTTCCCCTAAAGTTTTAAAAAGATGACTATACTGAGTCACAACGAAAGTCCATCCACGTCAGTAACCTGCCTCTGCTGAAGGCCCAAAAGCTACTTCCCAGAAGACTGGTATTTTCCTATACTCTTTTTCTGGTCTCCAACAGTGTGCAATTCAGGATATTCTATAGACTAGAAATGCATTATAGCTTTTCTGTCATGCTCAACAGATTTGCCTTCTGTGAACTTGTCCTACCTCTCTCTTTGAATCCATGCAAACTTTTAGCATCTTCAACACCCTCCAATGTGGAGCTGTACAGCATAATCACATATGGTGGCTCTTCATACCATCACCTGTTTGCTCTGAAACTGTCATCTCCTAGTTTCCTTTCACACCCCATAGTTCTTGTGCTATACTGAAGAAGCATTAAAAAAAGTATGTATGGCCCAGTGCTTGGGACAGGAGAAACATAGATTTGATTTCCTGTGATTCCACATATTTTCTGTATGGCATTTGGTGGGTTTGTTCAGCCTAAAATGAGAAGGGGTGATTTCATGAGACTCTTAAGCTGTCATAGAATCACAGAATCATAGAGTGGTTTGGGTTGGAAGGGACCTTAAACATTATCTAGTTCTGACTCCCCTGCCATGGGCAGGGACACTTTCCACTAGACCCAGTTGCTCAAAGGCCCATCCAGCCTGGCCTTGGACACTTCCAGGGAGGGGGCATCCACAACTTCTCTGGGCAACCTGTTCCACTGCCTCACCACCCTCATAGTAAAGAATTTCTTACCTGTATTGAATCTGAATCTACCTTCTTTCAGTTTAAAGCCATTATCCCTTGTCCTACCACTACATGCCCTTGTAAAAAATGTCTCTCCACTTTTCTTGTAGACCCCCTTTAGGTACTGATAGGCTGCTGTAGGGTGTCCCCAAAGTCTTCTTTTCTCCAGACTGTACAACTCCAACTCTCTCAGCCTTTCCTCATTGGAGAGGTGTTCCATCCCTCTGATCATCTTTGTGGCCTTCCTCTGGCATCATTTCAACAGGTCCATGTTGTTCTTATGTTGGGGGCGCCAGAGATGGATGTAGTACTACAGGTGGGGTCTCACACAAGCAGAGTAGAGGGGGAGAATCATTTTCCTTGACCTGCTCGCACACTTCTTTTCATGCAGCCCAGGATACAGTTGGCCTTCTAGGCTGTGAGCATACATTGCCAGGTCATGGTGATTTCTGGTCAATCAAAACCCTGAAGTCCTTCTCCTCAGGGTTGCTCTCAATCCATTCTCTGTCCAGCCTGTACTTGTGCTTGAGATTGCCCAACCCATGTGCAGGACCTTGGACATGGCCTTGTTGAACTTCATGAGGTTCACACAGGTCCACTTCTAGAGCCTGTCCAGGTCCCTCTGTATGGCATCCCTTCCCTCCACCATGTTGACTGCACCATACCTTGGTGTCACCAATGAACTTGCTGAGGGTGCACTCAATCCCACAGTCCATGAGTGTGCCTGTCCCAATACTGACCCCTGAGGAGCACCACCTGTCACTGGTCTCCACTTGGACATCAAGCTGTTGACCACAGCTCCTTGAGTTCAACCATCCAGCCAATTTCTTATGCACTGAGCAGTCCATCCATCATACCGATGTCTCTCCAATTTAGAGACAAGGATGTAGTGCGGGACAGTGTCAAATGCTTTGCTCAAGTCCAGGCAGATGGCATCAGTTGCTCTTCCCTTATCCACCAATGCAGTAACCATGCCATAGAAGGACAACCAAATTTGTCAGGCACAATTTTCCTTTAGTGAAGCCGTGTTGGCTGTCATCAGTTACCTCCTTATTTTCCTTGTGCCTTAGCATAGTTTCCAGGAGGATCTGCTCCATGATCTTGCTGGGCACAGAGGTGAGACTGACTATCCTGTAGTTCCCCAGGTCTTCCTTTATTTCCGTTTTAAAACTGGGGGTTATGTTTTCCCTTTTTCAGTCAGTGGAAACTTTGCCGGACTGCCACAGCTTCCCAACTATGAGGGATAGTGGCTTAGCAACTTCATCCACCAGTTGCCTCAGGACCCACAGGTGCATCTTATCAGGTGCAATGGACTGGTGGATTTTCAGGTTCTTTAGATGGTCTTGAACCTGGTCTTCTCCTGCAATGGGCAATTCTTCATTCTCCAAGTCCTTGCCTTTTCCTTCTGTGACTTAGGTGGTGTGGCTGGAGAACTTACCTGTGAGGCAGAAAAGTGATTGAGTACCTCACCCATCAGATAGGCGGATGTAGAGGAAATGGAGCAACATTCTTGTGAGAGGTCTAGAGCAAAAGCGGCAGGGGCAAAAGGCACAAGTTTCAAAAAGAGAAATTCTGACTTGATAAAAAGTACTTTTTTTTTCACCAAGATGTGGTCAAATCCTGGAGTAAGAAGCCTGAGAAGCTATAGTCGTGTCCATCTTTGGAGCTATTCAATGGCCTGGAACAACCTGAGCTTGCTGGCAATGCTTTAAGTGAAAGTTAGACTAGAGCCACATGAGATCCCTTCCAGCTTAAATTGCTCTGCAGTACAGTGATTCTAAAGTATTTGATGTCTCTGTGCCTCAGCCTATAAAATAAAGGCACTTCCCTACCACTGCTGAGTGCTATAGAGCAAAATAAGCATAGTAAAGAGTGCAAACTACTGGCAATAAAGACATGATGTTGTCACTGGTTCAGTATTTCAGAGATGCCATGGGCTTGAAGTCTCAGAGGGCATTGAAAACCATGCTTAATACCTCCCAATGAGGCAAGCTTTCATCCAGTTTATGCTTCCTATTTGTTTAGGTGGAAATCCTGGCTTGAGGTCTCCATGGAAGCTTCCTCTGATTTGAATTTAGTCACATGAAGTCTCTCCATTCATTCTGTTCCTTCATGGGCCCAGGGGAGACCACTTAGCTCAGCACTACTCTCTACATGCTCAATAGAACAACAGTTTTGCTTTAGGACAAACTGACTTATTGAGTAGTTTGAGGAGGATTTTTATGCATGATCATAGTTGTGCTAGTCAAAGGTATTATGTTTGGATCTTTTAATTTATTTTCTCATATCCATGAACAGTGATGGGGCACCAGCTGGCTAGATCATTGCTTTTAGCTGTTAGGAAGTGTTCTTTCTCATAGGTGGTTGTCCTGGTTTTGGTTAAAAGAGAACCGATTCTCTTTTAGAGAATCCTCCTTACATCTGAGTTCTTCTAAATAATTGCATTTTTCTGAAGCTGGCTGCATATTTTACAGACACTGTCTGCTCCAAAGCTGGTAACACCTAATGTTTATAGTTACACTGAGCTAACAGCAGGAAAGGAATGCAGAAAAAAGCCCCTGTATATAGTTATCACTAAAGCAACCAAGGTCACTGACAGATCCCTTAGGTCCCACAAGTGAGGAGTTGGAAGGGGTCATATTTGCAGGGAGGGGCGAACAGTACAGGGGACCCGATACTGACCAACGAGGTATTCCGTGCCATGAACATCAGACTCATTTTAAAGCTGGGGGATCATGACAGTCTCGCTCTCTTTGTCCATGGCCACCTTCTGAAGAAGGCCCTGCTCGCTGTCCTGCCTGTGATCTTGATCCGGGTTCTGATCCCTGCATTCCTGAGTCCAGTTCCTGTCTGCTGCCGAATCCAGTCCGGGACTTCCTGGTGCTGCCCGGCAGGACGCCAGCACCCGGCATCCAGCTCCGGGAAACTCAGTGTCGATTTTGTGCATTTTGCATTATTCCTCTTATTATTAGTATTATTAGTATTAATAGTGTTATTAATAAAACTTTTTCTATTCAATTTGTAAGTCTGTCTCCCTTTTCCTCCTCTTCCCTTCCTCTGGTGGGAGTTAGTAGAGAGCATCTGCCACTCAGTTTATTGATGCCCTGCTTTAAACCATGACAGTGCTAAATAAAAGCCTTGCTCAAAACCAAAATGCCTGCTACCTTCCTGTTTGGACAGGAGTTGTCTTCATAACTTGACAGGGACCTGGAGGATTTGGTTCATCATGTTGTCCTAGCTTCTAGCCTGAAGAGCTCGTAGCCACTGTACCTGTTCAGAGGCCTCCTGAGGACTGACACTTACTGTCCTGGCAGTAAATAATGCACACCAAGCAGGAAGGTATGCGTGAAGTGTGGTAAACTGTGGTCAATAGGAAGGCAGACCAGACCACATTCAGTTCTTAACCCTATTAATTTTATTCTATGAAATGAAGAGGAGTAGGTAGATACACACTTTCTAAACTCTGAGGAAGTAAAACATGCAAGAATTACTTCCTTCTTTCTATTGTACTAAAGCATAATCAATGTTACTCTCCAGAGGAGAAAGTGTGTGTATTTGTCTCCAGAATGAAACTGAGACAAAAAAAGAGACAGAAAAAAAGAATTCTCTAATTACCATTGGAGAAAGATGTGTCAGAAAAAGGTGTAACTAGTTTTTCAGGGTAAAATTATCCTTAGATCTTAAGAACTCCATTGTAGTGCCCTGCTAACTGGTGGCTTTTACACATTGTGGTAAAGCCATATCAAGTTAAAAAAAAAAATTCCTTCAGTTTGTATCTTTGATTTTGCTGTTCATGATGAGATACTATATATTGTTTCACACCTTATCAAATCATCCTAGATACTTCATCAGATTAAAATATGTTCTTATTTACAAAACTATTTGAGAAAGACAGTGAAATAAATAATCCTTTGCACAGCTCAGAATCAAAGCACAGCCAGACTTCTGGAGTCACAGAAAGTTTCACAGACGCTGGAAAAAGTGTAGGGGAGCAGATTTTAAAACCAGATTAGCACGAGGATTAGGAAGTCTTTGGTCACAGGTGTAAAATTGAACTATATTTCTTGTACCTGCATTCTGTCATGAGGATTGGGCTGCTTGCATCAGAGCCAGTCTGAGGAAAAATGACAGCTTTGTATTTGCTTTTGATGGTGTTCCTCTCCCATTATTTTGGTGAAGCTTTGGAAATGGTCATAAACATGAGGTGCTGTGACGTTGCTTGAAGCCACAGGTTACTAGAAATCACAAAGAAATATGAAAATACAAGGTTTTTCCAAAGGGGATTGAAGAGAGCAGAATCTAACTGAGCAGCTTAAAGGACATTTCTGTTTCACAGCATGCAGAGATCTGAGCTGACTTAACTCATGGTAACGCCACCATTCAACATGCTGTGTCTGTGAAGCACTCTGTCCTGACCTGTCTGAGGTCTAAACGGACCACAGCTCTCATGTAACACTGTGGCCCTGCTAATAACTCTGGTGTCACTGGGTTTTACCAAACTGGGGCTGTACACCACCCTGCTTTGTTGGGGTGAAGACAGGCCAGGGCCTGAAACAGTAGTTTTAGCTTAAGGTAGTTCCTTGCCAGACAACCAAAACAGTGGAAACTGGAGTTCAATCCAAGTGACTCACGCCACTTTCACTAAGCTGCTTTAAAATTACAGTGGGACTAAGTAGCTTCAGCTTCGTGGCCTGGAAGCTAGAACTCCTTTGAAATTACCAAGTATGGGACACTTACACTGTGGGGGATGAAGGGGGGTTGTTATTAAAAAGAAACACTGACAAATAAGGTTCCAGTTTTACAGACATCATGTGGAAGACTAGAACATATAAATTGAAATTGTGGAAATTATTATACAGTCTCACTCCCCATGAAGCATTGCTCCCTTCTGCATAAATCTGTAGACACTATTCTCTCCAGTCCTTGCCTCACTTCTGTTTTATCAAACCCATGTGTCTGAGTAACTATACATTTCAAGTTAGTAAGTGGCCAAGGTGGATCTGCTTGTTGGTGGGATGCTAAATTATCTACAGCCAGTTGCAGGTTTCTGTGCTCCTGTGCCATGCAGTGTGCTCACAGTGGCATGCCCCCACTCAGGTAACAACTGTGTCCCTTCCTGGTTATAAATGTACAGGCTAACGGAACAGAATCCCTTGGGAACAGTCCCTGATGTATGTGTACATGTCGCTTTAGGTTAGATATGGGCAGAAAATCGAAATTTCATCAAACCCTGCTCTAACCAAGAGGGAGAAAGGGATGGGAGATGCTGGATGTGAGAATTCTCCCTGTCATTGTGCATAAATATCTTGTTATTTTCAATCTGCCAGACCTCTGCTGTCTGAGTTATGAGCATCTGTATGCATTGACCTGACTAAATATGAACACTTTCTAGTGTTCATGTTTACCTGAAATGACAGAGTAATAGAAGCAGGTGTAGAAAAAATGGACTCATGGTTAGTCAAGAATGCAAATCTAAGTGGCCATGGCTGTACGTGGGGAATTTGCAGATCTTGTGAATTATTGTTACTTATTATCTGGAGTCAGCTATATGAGAAACAACTAGACAAAATTTAATGTGGTTATAGAGACTTTAAGTTTTTGTTTTGTTTTGTTTTTCATTTATCCTGAGATTCCAGTGAAACTTTTGGAACAGTTTGCCATTGCTTCACCCACTATATAGGAATTTAATTCTGATCCAGAAACAACACCATCTAGTGATCTGTAGCATTTTGTACCCATGGGAAATTAAGCACTGGTTGATGCTGAAAATGGTGTTGCAACTAGATATTATGGCAAATTAATTGATCTACAGACAATTTTAATTGCATAGTAAAATTAAGGCAACACTTCTGAGGCAGTACTAATCATTAACAGTGAAATTAAATCAGAAAACAGGCAGCTTCTTCACTGCAGCAAACATAGTAACATCTCTGTCACTGGAGTCAGAATGTAAGCAGTAATCTGTCATAGACAAAGGTGATGTGGGACCTAGTGGGAGTGAAGTGCTGGATTATAAATTAGACTCGTAAACCTTTTACTGAATTACACTTGCTCTTTGTAATGTTAAACAGTGAATTAATCTTTTTACACAGAGATGGGAAAATCCTTATTCAAATGTAAGACAGCTTTTAAATGTGGAAGTGACCTAGAAGCTTAATTGGAATCTGTTTTGATGAGATCTAAGTTCTTGTGTCCCTGTTGGACTTTAAATTTAACCTATAAAAACTAGGTCATCTGATTCTGTCATAGTTATTTTGAGCTTATTGCTCTTCCTGACCTAATCCTACGGGGTGTTTTTTTTTTTATTTTCTTCAAATGTGCGTGCAGAGACAGTCTAGAAGATGGGTTTCTTTAGTGGTGCAGGCCACCCAAATTGCTGTCTACACTGTTTTAAATAGATATTTGTCCGTGTGGAAGACTTACAGTGTTGAAAGAAGGCCTAAGATTCAGAAAAAGAAAGTATTTTTACAAAGATAAACAAGATTCACAGGTCTCTGAAATACAATTTTTCTACTAGGTCTTATCACCTTCTTAATTTCTGTTCCTTCCCAGGACTGATAACGTACCCCACCCCATGGAGCCCTTCTGGTTTGTAGCTGTACTGGTTTGTACCCATACTGTTAGCAACGGTTAAGCATCTGCTACAGTAGGAGAGCTGCAATATATGAGGACAGTACTATGTTAATGATTTCTAGGAATTCAGTAGTCAAACATATTAATTTTTAAATTTGGCCCATAGAAAGTTATCTCTACTTTTTTTTTCCTTTGAGAGAGATAGGAAGAAATCTTTTAGTTTTGAGAGAAATTTCACTGCCAGAAATGTAAAAAAATGCTAAGCTGCATAGCAAGTTCAGGAAACAAGCAAAAGACAAACTGAGACAGAAGAAAAAGCCCAAAATCAAAACCAAGCCCCCTATGCACAGCAAACTTGCGTATTTTTTTCATACTCATAACGAAAAATTTTTTTCATACTCGTGAAAAAAATTGAGAGGGCTAAGGTACGGCAGAAGTCAAGACAATACCAAATGAGAACTTTCATGTGCTTCTCTCTTTTCATTTCTTTTTTCTTTTCTTTTTCATTTTAACTAGGAAATCTTATGAAGTTATTGATTCCAATCTCCTGGTTTTACAGTCAATCTTCTTGGCTCACTCTCTTGATCAGCTGGAATGTATTAGCTGAAATCCAAATGTTTCACAATAACATTTCAGCTTCGGCCATATATATTTTTCCCAAGGAAGAACATTAAATTCAATAAAAATGGCCACTTTGTTTCAAACTGGTTCTTTTGCCAAAATAATAAAAAGAAAATTTGAATAAATTTGTTTTTCTCATTTGATCAAATCTAGTTCTGATCTTTCAGTTCAGCAACAGTCAGTTATTGTAAAAACAATTGTGTAAGCAGAGAAAGGTTTCGTGATAATCCTTTTCTGTGGCTCTGTCTTGCTGGGGAGATTTTTATAAAATCGTGTAGTCTTTTTCAGTCTGTGTGTTTGCATCTGTTGAATGGAGAGAAGTTATTTACCTCACATCATGTTTAGGCATTTTACTTTTGATCTACAGCTTACACATGGAAAATACTGCCAATTCTAGCTGCTGTAAGTCACCATAGCTCCAAATGTGTACTAACCCTGTAATTTCTTAGCTGCATGAAAACTGGTGCTCAATTCTTGCATCACAGGCTCCATTACCAAAGATGAAGTAGCTGCTCAGAAATTCCACAGGCAGCCCTAGGGCAAAGGACAGACATTGTGTTTCCCTGCAATATGGGTTTGGAAGTCTCTGCTGTAAACACAGGCTTTAAACACAGAGCCTCAGCACCCTGGGGGCAATTGTTGTGTTGTGGGGAGAGGATGTGCCCATGGGGCTTGCAGCCAAGGCTGGGGACTCGGCACCTGCCTGTCCTCCGGGGCGTGGGGCAAAAGCCCTGGTGAGGCAGGGCAGGGCTCTGGGATGTGCCGTGACCCTCTCTACCAGCACCTGGCACAGGCTGTAGTGCACACTTCTGGCATCACACCAGTAGTTGTGGCAGGGAAAAGTCAAGTAAGAACAGGTGACTCCAAGTCCCTCACCCCTCATGCAGCCCTGGAGCCGCATCGCCTGTTGTCAGAGTGCAGAAACTTGCCTCCAGTGCTTTTAGGTCTCTTCAGCTTCTGCTTGGAGGAGTGTTCTGCCCTAGCGAGTCGAGACATTGAAGTAGGAGACTTGTTTTCAGAGCAACGGCAGGGCTACTGTGTGCTCCTTCCGCACACAGGCTGGGGGTAGTGCTCCTGGATAGCTCAGGGACTTATACCGGTTTCCATTTCAAGACGTGGAAGTCAAATCTTGCCTTCATTATTTCTCAAGGGAACCTCCAGAACTGTAACATTTATTTTTCAAAGCTTGAACTTTAAAAAAAATCAGATTATCCACAGAAGTTCTGGACCCTAATCAGCCTTCATTGCTCTTTCTTTTTCACTCTGTCATCTGACTGTCAGCTCTAATTCCTCCACTGATGTTCTCTCTTTTTTGAATACAGGAGAACAATTTAGGCTCTCGTCCTTTGAACTGAAGAAGTAAACACAATGTCCAGCATAAATAACTTAGCCATGAACATGCCTCCCTGTTCAAAGACTAAATTAGGATAGGAGAAAGTGAACAAAAAAGTCAGTGTAGTCTCATCAGGTCTATCCAAATAATAGGTTAAGGAAAAGGCAAATTTATAATTACATGTATTTTTATTTCACACCCTCCTTACTGCCTTTGTTATTTACATTTTCCTTTCATTAAAAAGACATGGAGATGTCAGAGCAGAAGCACACACCCTGCACACTCGATACCTGCCCTGAACACACATCCCTGTGGAATTACAGTTCTCTCGTTGCACATCTGAACCTTTGTGCCAAACTGTATTCTCATATGCTACATTTATAAGACTAGAAGGGCAGTGATCGTCATCTTGCCATCTTTCAGGAAAGAAGTATGATAATAATTGTGACTGCAGGGAACTGAGCAATTAAAACTCAGACTGACATGGCGAGCGAGGCACCAAGTTTTCCATAGCTTGTTATCTACTGCTGAAAGGTGGGTGAACTTCTGGGCCAGCCGATATATAACACAGGTTAACTTTTTCAGCAGCGATCAGGTCTTAATATTCTGATTGAAAGTCCTCTGAAGTTTTTCATTGTCACTTTACATTCAGTAGTCTCAAGGATGTGTTCAAAGTTCAGAAAGAACAACACTGCCAAAATCTGGTCTGTTGCTTAGCATTACTTGACTGGGGATTCAGCTTTTTTTTCTTCATCGTTTTGCGTAAGGTATTTTCTTAATCACAAAATGATTAGTGGTTGAAAACCAGGTTCTCACCTAGTTTATTTCTCTTTTTTCACCTCAGTCCCTTAGTGACTGTGCAGTCCTTCACCCTCACCTTCGCTATCTATGATTTCTACCTCTGTCTCAAGAAATAAACATTGTTTCATAGAGTAAAATCATAATGTCAAAAAAGCATGATGGTGCATTTTTTCAACAAAACCAAACGTTTAAGCATGTGCTTGATTTTAACAAGTACTGATGCTGTTCTTATTGAGATCTAGACCAGATTTAGATCTGGAAAATGTGAAGACTGAATATGACCTTCAGCAGAATAAAATGCTGGGGTGTAAAAAGAGCTAAAGAGTTTTTTTCTTAGTATGTTGTCTTCTGCCAGGCCCAGAAAAGAAGAGGTGAGAATGGATTGGAGTTTTATGAATTTCAGTAGTAGAACAGGCAACTCAGGTACATCTGTTCATATTAATTGAGCTGGTAGGATCACATCTTCCTAGGCAGACATTCTCTGTTGGAAAAGTGATTCAGGAACGTAAAATTACGTTGGGGAAAAGTCAACTAATAAAGAAGAATAAAAAGGAAGATTTGTGCCCCGTAGGCAATATGTGTATCTGTTCTGTCTTGGTAACTAAATCAGAGAAACTGCACTTCCCTGTCTTTGAGGACCAACACAAAAGACTGAAAGGTTTTCAGATGCTGCAGTGACAGCGTCCATAAGAGCACTGCAATTTGCATTAGCTGTGCCAAACTGAGCATGGTTCTTCCACTCTCTAAGATCACCTGGGCAAACACAGAGCTGGGATTGATTCTTAATTTTTGGCTATGATGAGTCTTTTTCATTTCCAGCCCTGAAAATCCATCCCACCTATTTGCCCAGCAGTTCTGTGTAATCACTGAAGAATGTTCTGTGGGTCAGAGCCCGTTTCTTGCATCATGTTTCTAAAAAGGCCTGATACAATGGGATCAGAATCTTGATTAATTTTTTATGTGGAAACTTAAATTTGTGCTTAATGAGTTATAATTGATTGTAACACATTTTTGCCCTTCTGTATTTTGATTGGTGGTTTGGGTTTTTTTTCCTTCATTCATGTGACACATTCCTGCTGGATATGAGAAGAACTTAATGTCTCTGACATGACCAGAAACTAGCCTATAATTTTCCTTCAAACATACTGCTTCTTTCAGTTCTTCTTTCTGCATATAGAATGTGGTAAAGGAGCCTCACTCTATGGCTTGGAAAAGGACAAGGGCAAAAGTCCAGCAGTTGAAAAGAAGAAAGAAAGAAAAAGAAAGAAAAAAATCCCAACCCTGTATTTCTTTGGCTTCAGATGTGCAAGGGAGATTCTGTGATATTAAAAATACTTCTGATACTAAGCCAAATTGTACAACAGGATTACCTAAAAATGTAGTAGAATTTCTAAAGTGCCCTGCACATGTTATTTCCTGGAGACACTGCAAGGAGAAAAGTGATTAGTAGATTTTTCTGAAAATCCAGCAGTGTCAAATAAAATAGGTATACATTATCCATGAATGCTGGATGTGCCAGAGTTCGAACTGTGCTTATAAATGTGTGCAAAGTTAACTAATACTTTGGAAGCAAAGAAAGAAAGTGAGCCAGAACTTCAGCTGGGGTAAATCAGCATTGTCTTAAATTCCTATGGGCTGGATCATGGAGATCTAATGCCAAAAAAGATAGTGAAACCAGGCACAGTGTACATTGTATGGTAGAAACTTCGGTTGTTTCTGTTAAGAGCAAACTCTGACTGGCACTTAAAAGGTTTCAGTTTGTTTCTATAACTGAAAATCCAGAGGAGTGTGTAACAGAAAATCACAGACACAGTCTGAAAATTCAAGGCTTTTCTAGTGTTTGAGAAGAGAGCAGTAATGTCACAGTGGCACGCGGGTGAGGGAGGGGGGAAAGCCACTTTGTTTTCTAAGGACTTTAGGCTTTTGCAATCCAAAATTCAAAATCCTTTGTCAAGACTGATAAGTGCTATAATATGTCTCTAATAAATGCTTTGCTTTTGATATTTGTTGAGTAGAAATTAGTAATTGTCATGTAACTTCTGAAATAGCTGTCTTCAGCAGCCTGGCAGAAGAGTGTAACACCAGAAGCTACATCTGGCTAAAGGAATGTCACCACTGCACCCTGCAGCGAGATGATATTAGTTGCTGGTTAGCCACTCCAGCTCCCTGGTCCTTCTTGCATGCAGCAGGAGCATGACTATCTTGTTTCGGGTTGTAAAGCTAAAGAGATTCTCACTAACACAGATACACTAGTCTGTGGTCAAGGAGAAGCTCCATCCTTTATTGGATGTAGGGGGGAACATTGCCACCAAGGAGGAGGAAAATGCTGGGGTACTTAATGCCTTCTTTGCCTCAGTCTTTAATAGTCAGACCAGTTATTCCCAGGGTAGTCAGCCCCCAGTGCTGGAGGACAAGGATGAAGAGCAAAATAAACTTCCCATAATCCAGGAGGAAGCAGTTAACCACCTGCTATGCCACGTGGACACTTTCAGGTCTACGGAGCCACATGGGATCCACCCAAGAGGGCTGAGGGAACTGGCAGAGGAGCTGGACAAGCCACTCTCCATCACCTATCAGCAGTTCTGGGTAACAGGGGAGGTTCCAGATGACTGGAGGATTGCCATTGTGACGCCCATCTGCAAGAAGGGCTGGTAGGAGGATCCTGGCAACTACAGGATGTTGGAGCAGATTATGGAGCGATTCATCCTGAGTGTACTCACAAGGCGTATGAAGGACAACCAGGGGATCAGGCCCAGCCAGCGTGGGTTCATGTAACGCAGGTCCTGCTTGACCAACCTGATCTCCTTCTACGACTGGGTGACATGCCTAGGGGATGAGGGAAATGCTGTGGACGGCATCTACCTGGACTTTAGTAAGGCCTTTGACACTGTTCCCCACAGCATCCTCCTGATGAAAATGACTGCCCATGGTTTGGATGGGTGAACACTCAGCTGGGTAATAAAATGGCTGAATGGCCGAGCCTAGAGAGTGCTGGTGAACGGATATAAATCCAGTTGGTGGCTGGTCACAAATGGTGTTCCCTGGGGCTCAGTTTTATGGCCATTCTTGTTTAATATCTTTATCAATGATCTTGATGAGGGGATTGAGTGCTTCCTGAGTAAGTCTGCAGATGACACCACAGTGGGTGGGAGTGTCGATCTGCTCGAGGGTAGGAAGGCTCTGCAGAGGGATCTGGCCAGGCTGGATCAATGGGCCAAGGTCAATTGTATGAGATAGAACAAGACCAAGTGCCAGGTTCTGCACTTGGGTCACAACAACCTCATGCAGCGCTACAGGTTTGGGAAAGAGTGGCTGAAAAGCTGCCCAGTGGAAAAGGACCTGGGCGTGCTGGTTGACAGCTGGCTGAACATGAGCCAGCAGTGTGCCCAGGTGACCAAGAAGGCCAACGGCATCCTGGCTTGTATCAGGAATAGTGTGGCCAGCAGGAGTAGGGAGGTGATCACGGCCCTGTACTCGGCATTGGTGAGGCTGCACCTCGAGTACTGTGTTCAGTTTTGGGTCCCTCACTACAAGAAGGACATTGAATTGCTGGAGCGTGTCCAGAGAAGGACAGTGAGGCTGGGGAAGGGTC
>Ga0065711_1026796_pt1 | contig 59643 bp, 33 predicted proteins | sample Hoacrofraction12_FD_59098 | JGI IMG/M metagenome (GOLD analysis project Ga0065711, IMG submission 59098) | Hoatzin crop microbial communities from Cojedes, Venezuela - Epithelial fraction 12 v2 (version 2) | ecosystem: Host-associated > Birds > Digestive system > Esophagus > Crop | place... | reverse complement strand
GTAGAAGGCCACTAGGGTGGTCAGGCAGGACTTTGCCTTTGGTGAAGCCATGCTGGCTGTCTCAAATCACCTCCCTGGTCTCCATGTGCCTTAGCAGAGCTTCTAGGAGGACCTGTTTCATGATCTTCCCAGGCACAGAGGTGAGGCTGACAGTTCGGTAGTTCCCAGGGTCTTCCTTTTTAAAAATGGGTGCAATGTTTCCCTTTTTCCAGTCCAGTTTTTCCAGTCCAGTTTTCCTTTTTCCACTGGGGACTTCGCCTGACTGCCATGACTTTTCAGATATGGTGGAGAGTAGCTTGGTAACTACATCAGCCAATTCCCTCAGGACTCTGGAGTGCATCTCATCAGATCCCATGGACTTATGCATGTTCAGGTTCCTCAGGTAATCACAAACCTGATCTTCTCTTATCGTGGGAGGGACTTTACTTCCCCAGTCCCTGTCTTATCTGACCCATACCTGATATTATCCCCCAGCTTCTTTAAGTCTAGTTTAAAGCTCTGTCAATGAGCCTCACTTCCTTCTAAAAAACAGAAATATTATAAAAATTAACAAAAGAAAAAATAACATAAAATCTGGCAGGTTAAATATAAAATGACAAAATGGCAGACCAATAAAAGTTTTGAAAATCAGCTTACTAAGTACATGAAAAGTACTAATAAAAACTTGTTTTTCAAATACAACAGAAACAGTAACACTGTCAGAAAATCTGTGAGATAAATAGGTGAGAAAATTGCAATAGAAATGTTCAAGAAAGATAAGACGAGAGTAGATCTAAAAGCATTATTTGCTTTGGATTTCATTACAGAGGAGCTGTGGGGCGTGCTTCCAGGAAATTTTCTTTAAATGAAGTAAATTGAAGGAACTGTTGCACAACAAGATATCACTAGAAGATATTTTAGAACAAAAGGGTAAGATGAATTGTAAGAAATTGTCAAGTGTTAGTCCACTGCCCAGAAAGAACTAAAAAAAAAATAGTCAAATTACTAATCTAGTAACCTATCACTTATTCAAACTCATTATCAGTAGAATGAAATGTGGCAAATACAGTATATAATTTATTACACAACTCAGTTGAATCTGGAAAACTACAGACCAGTAAGTTAGCTTTCTGTATTAGGGAAATTAGTACTAAGTATAATAAAGAATAAAAGATGAAACATACATAAATGTGTATTGTAGTGTAACCTGACAGCCAACAATTAGGACCCAAGAGCCACCCAGTCACCCCTGCCTTTTTCCACCAGTGGGATGCAGAGGAGAAATGGACAAAAGGTAAAAATCATGAGATATAGACAGTTTAGTAAAATATCAAAGGAAATAATAGCACTACCACTACTACTACTACTAATGATAATAATGAATATGCAAACCAGACTATCTACAATACAATTTTCTCACCACCTGATGACTGATTTTCAGCCAGCAGCCCCTAGCAGCGACTGTGGAACCCAGAAATCCTGGATTGTGTGAATTTTGCAAAATTTTAAAAAAAGACCGAAATTCATGGAAAAGTTCGAACTCCCAGAAACGAGAGGATTTGAACTCACAGAAAAGTGAAGCAAAGAGATTCCTGAGCCCCAGCCAATCCCTGTTCATAAACTGACCATGACTTCTAAGGCATGGAATATTTCCATTGGCTAGCCTGAGATAGCTCTCTGGCTGTGCTCCCTCCCAGCTCCTGCACACCTGCTCATTAGATAAATATGGGAGACTGGAAAAAAGTCCTTGATTTCATAGTAAAACCTGAAAACATCATCATTCTTCTCATACTAAATCCAAAACCTAGCAGCTACTGGGAGAAAAATTAACTCTATCCCAGCTGAATCCAGGTCAACAGAAAGAATCTTTTTTCCCCCAAATTTCCTAAATTTCTTTGAAGGACACGGTGAGGCTGTAAACAAAAATGGCCTCATTATTGTGGAACCATACATAAGTGTCTAGTTTAGGGTAAGATGAAAAGCCGTTCAGATGGTAGGATTTGCCCTTCACTGACTATAATGGCAGATCTCATACCTGCCTCATGTAGGTCTGTGAATTTCTGTGTCTTAGTCTGTAAATTATCCCCTTCAATGTTATATAATGTTAATCTTACCATAAACTGCTGGGAAATAAAGCTCCTTGAGTCATTGCCATCAATATGTTTGAAAAGACAATATAAAAAAATCTAGAATAACATTTGTCAGTTGACAAACACAGGGAATAAATCCCACGACACCATTCTATGAGATATGTGATATTCAATAAATTTATAAATAATGTAGGAAGAGCATAATTAGTGAAGCTGTGAATAACAGTGACATAAAAAATATACAGAAATTTAAAAATAAAGGCTGACCATAAAGACTTTGTAGAAGGATTTAATTGTAATTGACATTGCAGTATTGCAAGAGAGGAAAATGAAGTTGCAGTTGAAATGTAAATAGTGCGCAAGGGGTACACCAAACTACAGTAAGACACAAAGCAATCCTAAATACGCCACTTTTTGATGCACTCTAAATAAAATTATTCCAGTCCAGAAGGGTTTTCTTTGACTAATTTTTGAATGTTTAATGACAAACTGATCAATGTTCAGCAAAAAACTTCGACAAGACTAGGAATTTTTAACAATAAAATAGAGCATAAAGCAGAAAGCGTGATACTTGGAAGTCTCCAGACTATCTGCATCTTCAATGTTATGTACAGTCCTGTTTCCTCCATCTGAAAACTTTGGCAGAAATAGAGAAAGGCATGGAAAAAATGATAAAAAAAAAATAATTGCTGCAGATTAATTTTGTGTTGGAGAAATTGATTAACATTCTTTACCTTGGAAAAGTGATGAATGATGAATCAAATGGTAATGGTACAAAAACCGCAGTTAGCAAGGAGAAGGTGAATATACGGTGATTATTCATAATTTCTCACAGTGATTAAGAGGTCATCAAATGACACTTTTTGGTGCAGATTCATACAGAATTAGGTATGTACTTAAGCTGTGGAACTCTTTGCCTTGGGATATAAGTGAAAGCCAGAAGCACAAGTGGACTCACAAAGGAATTATGCCTATTAGTAGAACAGAATTTCACCAAAGGCTAAACACAGAGACAAATGTAACAATTTGTCTCTGAATCATGGATTCTTAGAAGCTGGGAAGCTGTTGCTGCATGCTGGTCTGTTATCTCTTGCTAGATGTTCGATATTGATCACAACCAGGGACAAGGTATTTGACTGAGTGGATCTACTATTGCCATGCTTCTTGTCTCTTAGTCTACCATTTGGAAGATCATGATAGTCTTAGCAGAACTCAGTTTAATCATCCTATTTTGAAGAAAATATCAGGCAAAATTCTGTGACCTGAATTTAAAGAATCTTTAGTGTTACCAAAAGGTGATTCCTCCAGAATGAAGTTAATCACTTCTACATTCAGTTGTCTGGTTTTTTCATTCAGAAATTGTCTATTGTTTTAAGCTACACTCTAACAAGCTGTCTTAGCTTCTGTTGAGTTGACATTGACAGCTGTTCAACCTTGCCTTGCTGACAGAGGTTACTCTTCTTACAGACAAGCCAAAATAAAGAGTTTCTTCCTAATTTTGTTCCATCAGAATTATGCATGGCAGGAAATCCTAACATCACAGTGTTTAAACCAGCTCGAATCATTTTGGCACAACCAAAAGAATCAGCATACAGACTGTTACACTGGAGATCTGGATGATAAAGAATCTAGCAGATATACTGCCATAATCATTTTTGTCTCCTTCCAAGCGTTAAGAAAATTTTCTTATTCTAGACCATTTTTAGGAAAGGAAGGATGGAGTAAAGAAGGAAGGGAGAAAATAATATTGTGACATAAAATAAGTACAGCTCAATTGATGTGTGAATTCATCACTTCATCTGAGGGCTTGCTCCACATTTTGTGAAACCTTCATAAAATGTAGTTGTCATGGCAAAAACATTTTTTAAATGCCGTCTGTAGTATGGGGCTGAAAAGAGTTTTCAACAGCACCTTCTATACAAGTATAGTTAAGCCAATACAATATCTGTGCAGATAAGCTCTTTCTAAAAGGGCATTTTGAAACCATGATTATTTTCTTCTCTGGGTTTCATGGCATATTATTTTTGCTTCAACTTTATCAGCTACTTAGAACACAGGATCTTCAGGATACAGATAATCTACCATTTTGTGTTTGAATAGATTTAAGCAACAAAAGATCTTGTCCTCCGTTCTTCGGCGCCTCCATGGTACAAATTATAGCGAGAATAAAATTACTGTTATACTTAAACCAAATAATAAGATCTTAAACATGGCCTCTGAATGAAGGAGGTGATTTTACTTACACCCCAAACTGCAGTTCCACACAAGCTATTAATTCAGCAAATGTATTAAATTAGCAGATGATGACCCTCAATGCCTTTATCCGTGGTAATGTGTAATGGCCATCTGTTTTGAGGCGCATGTTAATCACACTGTGTAAAATTCAGAGATCTCAAGTGCAGAGGGGCCTCTCTTGATTCACCTCCTTCAAATAGACTTAGAGTACTTAGGTCTGGAAACATAAATGCACTTTAATACGACAAGAAACTAAAAAGATTTTTGAGTTCTAGCTTAAAAAAAGTACACGGAGCATGATTAAGACATAAAATGTCTTGAGGAAAGAGGGTTACACAGGGAGTTGATTTTTAAACTCTCTTAAGCAAAACAAGAGGATAAAATGAAAGGCAAATACATGTAGAAATGCTTCAAGCAGTGCTTTTCACCACAATACTGAAGTATCTGTGTCATTGTCGTAGAATAAAATAATTTTCAAAAGCCAAAGTAATTAAAAGTAATAAAAATAATACAAATTAATATAGTTAGTAATGAGAGATAACTTTAATTTCATAAAAGGGGTCAAATCTCTATATTTAAATGCAAAGGCTAGTCAATTAGACAGTCATCTTTAAGGAAATTGATTATTCCACATGTGATGGTTTAGAGAATCTATGAGCATATAATGTAATTTTTATTCATTATCCTTTTGTTTATATCTTCTTACTCTCTCTTGCTGTATTCTTATGTAAAATTCCTTTCCTTACAGAGAAAGAATGACCAATAAAAGCTTCAAGAAATTGCCTGGGAAAGACAGACAGAAAAAGAGGGAAGAGGCCTGAGGATTGTATCTGTGGAAGGAAAGATCACATGCAGTTAAAGACCATACACATATAATTCTAAAGTACACTTGACAATAATGGGGAAACAGAGGGAAACACCATACATGAATGTAATAGCTTTTGCATAGATTAATAAATTCTTCTAAGAATTCAGTACGGAACAATAAATATACTGCAAATCCCATATGGTCAGGACTCTTGAAAGCTTTAACGCTTATGATTTATGAAGAGGAGCTTGACATTGTAATTACCTGTTGCAAAGGCTCCATCATTGTTGTCTGCAGTGACTGCTCTGGTGTGTGTTCCCATGATGTACTGGACCAGTTAGAGCAACAACCTGATTCTGTGCGGTACTTTTAACAAAGGCTCAGGACCACAAATGAATCTAAATTTCATCCAGTTCATGGTGAGCAAACAGAAGCCACTCTCAGATGGCGTTTGATAAAATAGAAAAAGAACAACATCTTTGTGAGACAGACCCTGGTGCATACTTACAAAAAGCTTGTGTCTCTTATCTACAGTTATGCGATAGTGCCAAATGTCATGTGGCCAGTGTCAGAGTATCCTGCCACACCTTTCTAAATGAGACCTGGTATCAGGCATTATCAAAACAGACACTTTGAGTGCTGAGCTCAGATAGTGCTTACAGCCTTCTAGAGCCCTTAAAGCAGGCAAGACAAGTCCTTTTATCCACTGGACGCTTTGGGGTCTGATCTTGTATGATACAATTAAATGCACCAAATGTGTACAGTTCCTTTTATCATTAATCTGTTTTGCATGACATATGCTGAGATACCTGCATTGGTTACTCCCAAATTAAATGTAGGACTGGAATCACCAGTCAGCATAATGTAGGTACACAAAGAGTTGGCTGTACGTCACTGTACATCCAGAAACAGCTTGGTATAGTTTAGAAACCCTCTCCATTCTGTCCTTTCATGTGAGCTTTATATTCGCATAAGAACGTGTTGCCTCATAAGAACTTGCTGGATTGCTTCTCTGGATCTCTGACAGGTTAAATGATCTTTTCTGTGCCCTCTATTTCAAAAGATACATGTTCTACACAGTGCCATTCCAGGTCTTATTAAGGTACTATTTTGATTACTTGACTCTTTGTTAATTCAGCTGATGTGAAGTTGAATAATTTAACTGTCCACACATCATTCACAAGGTCAAGTATTTGTAGCAACTCTCTTAGTGATCCATTAAAAGTGTTGATCAGAGCAGCAGTGTGGTTCTTTTCACTGTGAACAGACCTAAACCATTTGAGTTAGTCCTTCTGCAGTATTTGATGAGATTTCAGAATGAAAGAAACAAAACCATACTAAAATGGCTGGTACAAAGACTAAGGTCTGTAGAAGAGGTAATCTGACAATGGTCAATGGGATCTAAGGTCTCTATGGAGGTATTCTGTAAGAAACTTGCTAAATCTTTAAATAAAAAGCAAGACTATTTCTTGTTTCGAAAACATCTATCTCTGCTGAATAAACAGAAATAAAAATCTTTTTATAAAGCAATTTTAAAACAAGAAATAAAAGTTTTAATTTTATGCCCTGTTTAGCAAGCAGCCACAGAGGCAGACTTATAAATGATGTAGTCAGGTTTGCCACCGTATTCTGTAAGAGACATAAATTAAAACTAGACTGATTAATGCTTCTTGTAGCAGACTTTTCTACCTCTAGTCTAGTAGAAAAGCAGGGCAAATTGAAGTCTTTTACTGTTATGTATTTATGTATGTGCTATATTCCTTCAACATATTTCATAAACATGAAACATTTCAGCCAGCTAGGCCCTCAATCTTATAGGATTATGGAGATAAATATTTGTGTTTTTAAAGTATTTATAAAACCAACATCCAGCTATTGTATATCATAAACCATATCAGGAAGTCGTACATATGACCAAAAGTAATGTCTTAAAAGTTTCTGGCCAATACTTAGCATAAAGGACCACAGGCCCCACAGGGCTTTGGGGTATAACCTGGATGAAATTCATTATTCCCAATAGCAGATGTTCTCTTGTGAGGTAAACATGAACTTGAACTAACTTTAGATGTACTTCTTATACACAATGAAAGTGAACAAAAACATAAAAAGATATTCTCAGGTGTTAAACCAGATGAAATGAGAATACTCACAATAATTGATCTTGAAGTCGCAGAAGGAATTAAGATAATGCCAGTCTTATGGCTGTCTTCTTAACCCAGCAGCAATGTTACGGAACCAGACGATCAGTCCAGCATTTCAGAGAATATCTACTAGTCTGTTTCTAAGAGACTAATGTGCTCTGTAAGCATATTTGTCCACAGAACAGTTCCAAATTTTTAATAAACTTTTGACCAATAACTGCAAAATATTACCTTGCCCTGAAAAAAAGGAACAAATACTAGTGACACAGGTATAAAAACCAGAAAAGTATTTCAAACTGAAGTTTTCAGAAAAAAGAATAGATTTTTGTTATGGTGATACAGTGTAAAGTCAAATTGGGGCAAAGTATCCTAACTGGGTTCTTTGAAACTGATTTCATGTTAATAATATTAATTCAAATTCATAACATAAATTTAAAGAATAAAATAATTTAAACCATTCAATGTCATGTCCAGGAAAGGATATAAAAATGGGTGAATTTCCAGCTTTAAGATGGTGACATTGTAGAGTTTTTAGGAAGGTCTGAAAGTATAGACTCAGATTAATGTTGTAACTTCAAATATCAGGAGAAGACAGCCATTGAAGGAAAGGCAGATTTTGTCTGTAATGGTAGATAAAGTACATTAGTAGCAGGCAAAAGACATTTTAGTTAGTTATAAAGACACTGTTACTTTTACCAGTCCAATTTCTTTGAAAAGATCGGGCCAAAATCTACTCTCATTTGGACAAGCAGAATTTGGACTACTTGTGCTGAGCTGAAGCCAGTTACACTGGCATAGCTGGAGACTTAATTTAGTTTAATAGCTGTAAAGGGATAATAAAAGTGTTTAGACTTGTAAAATTAGTTTATTTTTTTTTAAATGCATAGTGAGTAGAAGCCTCTGCTTAACAAAACTATACTGCTGAGTTAAAGGGGAAATGAAGAAAATGTGTAGATTTCTAGCTCAGGAATGGTAAGCATCACAGGGCGGTGGAAGACTACTTTACAGTAATAAGCAGACTCTGCACTTATTTCTGTACCAAGAACAGGGCAGTGAAATAGTTATCAGTAGCTGCAGGTAAATGAATTTCAGAACAGTTTTGATCTTTTAAAACAGTAGGGCAAAAAATTTCAAAAGCTTCTCTAGATGCATTTCCATCTTTCTCTTTTTACACTTTTTGACTTTTGCTATCCATTTCTCTTCCTTATACATTCAATGTCTTTTCCATTGGATAACAGAGTAGATTATTCAGGTTTTAAATCTCTGAGAATGGAATTATTTATCTAGTACCAGAAGAAACTATGGGGTCTTTAGGTGATTTTTATAAAGAAATAGCATGAACAGACGAAAATCCATTAACTCCAGAATCACACAAGGTTTTTATTAAACATGCTTCTTAAAAATAAACAAAAAATTCTGCTTTTAAAAAAAATTCCTTTAAAAGATAAATTTGAAATATGCCCTTTTCACTTAGCCAATATACTCAATAGTGAATTAGGGAAAATTTCATTTATTCTCTCCCATGAAAGAAGTAATTCTTTTACATCTTTGTGGGATTTCTCTTCACTGCACACCGCCATAACAAGCTGAGGTGAGAATGTGACAGAGATTAGAATATAAGTAGAAACTATCCCTTGAAACATTTAGGACAGAAGGGGATGTAGAATACAGTTACAGCTGGTAAGCTTAGTGGAAGAAGAATTCGTCCTTTGGAAGAAATCTCTTCTGGATGACACAACATGGCTTATCCCTTCTAAGATTCTGCAAAATGGCAAAATCAAGTTTTCTCTGTTGCGTAGAGCTTTTTAATGTGCACACTAATGGCCTGCGAACCCAGAGTCAGAGTACATTTTTGAAACATTTTAGCCAACATGATAAGTACTTCAACAATAAAACCCAGAGGAATGTGGTGTTTCCCATGTTAAAATCCTGTCTTTAAACAGCGCTATCTTTGAGCCAGTGCCAGGACAATTTCACAGAGAGGCCACCTTTAACATGTAGTAACATGTATTTTTCCAGGTACATAAAATCTGTCTTTATATATCCAGTTTATAAACTTTTGAAAAACTGCAGTTCTCATGCTCATTTCTCAGGAATCCCTACTACCCACAGCAAATGCCATGGGTTCCTTTCCTTGAGACAGGGGACATTCATACAATAATGAGTGAGGGAGAAGAAGGCTGAAGCCATAGTATTGGCACAGGACACTCTGCATCAGGAACGTCTGCTCCCTAATTCACAAATATTACATCTTCCAAACTCACAAATGTATACGCGTTAAGCGTGTGAAATAGTCTTAGGGGGGAGAGTATTGCCATTCCCGATGGCCCCCTTCAGCTGGAGTACACATTTTGCTCCAGCAGTGCTAGCATGACAACTAGACTCCTCCATTGCTTCCAGTAAAGGAGCTTTAATAATGGCAGAAAAAGAATGACTGGGTCTTATGCTAGTAACACATGCAGATTAACACAGTTTTGTAGTACTAAAATTGCATGACACTGTGCTTTCTCATTCCTCCTTCTCAAATGATAATTTTACAGCAACTAGAATAAGTACCATTCTGTCCTTTTAAGTCTATTTCATAGAACCATGGAACCATAGAAGGCTTTGGGTTGGAGGGGACTTTTAGAGGTCTTCTAGCCCAACCCTCCTGCAGTAAGCAGGGATATCTTCAACTCGACCAGGTTGTTCGGAGCGCCGTCCAATTTGGCCTTGAACACTTCCAGGGAGAGGGCATCCACTACTTCTCTGGGCAACATGTTCCAGTGTTTCTCCACCCTCATCATAAAAAATTTCTTCCTTATATCCAGTCTAAATCTACCCTCCCTTAGTTTAAAGCCATTACTCCTTGTCCTATCGCAACAAGCCCTGCTGAAAATATTTTCCCCAGCTTTCCTATAGGCAGGCTGATGTAAGGTCTTCTGGCAGCCTTCTCTTCTACAGGATGAACAACCCCAACTCTCTCAGCCTTTCCTCATAGGAGAGGTACTCCAGCCCTTGAATCAATCATGTGTGGCCCTCCTCTGGACCTGCTCCAACAAGTCCATGTCATTCTTGTGCCGGGGGCACCAGAGCCGGATGCAGGATTCCAGGTGCGATCTCACCAGAGCAGAGTAGAGGGGCAGAATCACCTCCCTTGACCTGCTGGCCATGCTTCTCTTGATGCAACCCAGGATATGGTTGGCTTTCTGGGCTGCAAGCGCACATTGGTGGCTCATGTCTAGCTTTTCATCCACCAGTACCGCCAAGTCCTTCTTGGCAGGGCTGCTCTCAATCCCTTCACCCCCCAGCCTGTATTGACAGCAGGGGATGCCCCAACCCATGTGTAGGACCTTGCACTTTGCCTTTTTGAACCTCATGAGGTTCACATGGGCCCACTTCTCCAGCTTTTGCAGGTCCTTCTGGATGGTATCCCATCCTTCTGGTGTGTCAACTGCACCACTCAGCTTGGTGTCATCTGCAAACCTGTTGAGGGTGCACTCGATGTCGCTAAGTCACTGATGAAAATGTTAAACAGCACCTGGCCCAGTACAGACCCCTGATGGACACCACTTGTCACCGGCATCCATTTGGGCTTCAAGCCGTTGACCACTACCCTCTGGCTGTGACCTTCCAACCAATTCCTTAGCCACAGAACAGTTCACCCATCAAATCCACATTTCTCCAATTTAGAGAGAAGGATGTTGTGAGGGACTGTTTCAAAGGCTTGACAAAAGGTCAGATAGATCACATCCATAGCTCTTCCCTTGCCCACTGATCTAGTCATGCCATCATAGGAAGCCAGCAGATTGGTCAGGTAGGACTTGCCCTTGGTGAAGCCATGCTGGCTGTCTCGAATCATCTCCCTGTCCTCCATGTGCCTTAGCAGAGCTTCTAGGAGGACCTGTTCCATGATCTTCTCAGGCACAGAGGTGAGGCTGAAAGGTCAGTAGCTCCCAGGGTCGTCCTTCCTATCCTTTTTAAAAATGGGCACAAGGTTTCCCTTCCTCCAGTCACCAGGGACTTCACCTGACTGCCATGACCTTTGAAATATGGTGGAGAGTGGCTTGGCAATGACATCAGCCAATTCCCTCAGGACTCTGGGATGCATCTTTTCAGATCCCACAGACTTATGTATGTTCAGGTTCCTCAGGTGGTCCCGAACCTGGTTTTCCCTTGCAGTGGGAGGGGCTTGGCCCCTCTGATCCCCATCTTGCAGTCCATTCTATTCCTATTGTTTCCTATATTCTAAAGCTATGCTGTCCAAAAGATATTCAGAAAATAAAATCTTGGTAAAAAATCCCTGCTTAAATATCCTGAAGTTGATTTACTACATAAGCTAAGCATAGAAAAAGAGAATACTAAGCCGTTCCCTCAGGAATGCTGTTCAAGACCTCAATCCCTTATACTAACAGGCTTACACAGGGCTTCCATGTGACATACATTCTAATTTTTAAGTCATAGGTATAAACAATTTTACCTGTTATCAAATGTGACATATAAAAAGATCTCATTAATCTCATTTTTATGTACTGTAATGAGATTCCTGGGTGCATATAAACCAGTGTGACATATATGACCTATTATGACCTATTAAGTTTACAGTGCCTCTGGCAATAATTAGTAAATGCACCTTGAATTTTAAATAAATAGACAATGAGTAGTAGTCAAAGAAGAAAAGGGAAAAAAAAGTACATATGCCATTCCCTAAAGCCAATAGAAAAGTTAGGTCTGATATAAGCTGCTTGTATGTCTGATATGAATGTCAACAGGAATAACAAAATACCCGCACTGGAGTGTGTGTCTCCTTATCTCCTTATACATAAAAATACCTGCCAAAGGCATTAGACACATTTGAAGAAGCCTGTTGTGCTAAAATGATTTTTTGTAACTCTCCAGTTCACTATGCTTCATTACATACTTAAAATATAACACAGATCATTCACTGTCAGCACCAGTGTGAAAGTTGAGAAGAAAAGAAAAAGATATCTAACTTAAAATAATGATGCATTACACAACAGTCATTAGTTCAGGGCCTAATTAAAAAGAATAGAAATGTTGGGGTTTTTCCATGTTTTAATTCTGTTGTCTTTTTTTCCTTATTAAAAAACTAGAAATTGAACAGTGGAAGAAAATTAACAAACACAAAAGCAACAGGTAAGTCAGTTCTGAAAAGTGATTTAAGGACCAGGAAGAATTAAGTAAGGATCCTACATTCTCAGATGTAAAACTGAGATCCAGTACAATCTCTCTTAGCCGTTGCCTGACTGTACAAAAAAGCCTAAGCCACATGGGAAGATCCCCTCTTTACCTCAGCATTCTCTTGACACCTGAAATGCTGCACTGTGTTCAGACCTGATCAGATCTGCTCAAACCCCAACCCTGTGGCTTTAAAAAGTGGGCAGAATAATATTTACATCTTTAAATTGCAATCAGCTGTGAAAAGCAGAAGCCACCTGATCAAGTGAGCTGGAGGTCAGCCCCCAGTACTTCCTTTACTTTATAGGTGAAGACAACTGGCATTTCAATGTCTCAGTCCATGACATGTTCAAATGGCACTTTTGAAGTAGATGAGACACCGTAAAAATGTCTTTGCCTCTCTACTGCCTTTTAGGGACTCCGCCATGATTAGTACAGAAGTGGCTGTCTAAACCTGTTGTAGGTGGTAAAAATAGCTTAAACTGTGAATGCTAATAGGCAGCAGATAATTGTGTGTGTGTGTGTGGAGTGGAGTGGGGCAGGGGGGAATCTCTGAATTGAGCTTTTGCAGTTTCAAGCAGAAACATGCTACTTGCTAGCTGCAACCAGTACGGACTGGTTGTGAATTCTGATAGCACTTGGACCGAACAAAAATGACACATCCTGAATCCTACAACTAATAGAGAGACGTGAAGAGAACCACTAATTGGGAAGCTAAGCATGTGCACATACACTATTTAGGCAGGCAAGCCCGGGGTTTGGATTCCTGGAAAGAAAGATAGCTTTCAAAAGAAGCGGTCCTAAGAAGTGGTCTTGAAAAGAAAAAGAGAGTCTGAAATGAAGGTCCTGAATGTCCTGACTGGAGGAAAGATAGTGGCAGTGGGGGATGATCCTGGAGATCAAAGAGTTGAGTGGAGCTGAATGCTGGGTAATGCCCAGGGACTTTGGCTGAAACTGGAAGCTGCAAGCAGCTGTGCAGCACAATCTGATACAATTGTCTGCCTGACCTTCCTGGGGAGCAGGGACCTCCCTGTGGGGAAGGGAAATTGAGACGTAGTGAACATAGCGCTCTGTAGACCGAGTGAGTGAGTGTGTGAGATAATCCAACAGGGTAAAAGCTCTGATGCTGAAGGTTCTTAAATAAATCCCAGAATCCAGCTCCACTACAAGTTGTTGATTACTCTATCTCACCCTTGATTAAACCGTATGTGCCTGAAGTTGGGCAAAGTAAATTCTGTTTAAATTGTTGTGATTGGGTCTATCACAAAAAGCAATTGTAACTAGGTTCTTTTTTTTACACAGCCATGAGAGGAGGACAATGCCCATAATAAAAGAGGTATGGACCTCTCCAGGATGCTGAGCAACCACATCTCAATGCTCATCTCAGACTGACAGGACTTCCACCTGTCAACAAACGCCAGCTGCTGTGCGGTTGAGTGTGGGAACACCTACACTTCTTTCTCAAGCTCTTGAAAGCTGTCATCACATAACAAAGAATGCAGCTTTGTTCATGGAAAAAATCAAGAAAAGAAGCAAAACCCCACGAACAAGTATTCAGGGGAAGGACTCCTATTACTGGCATTAAGCCAGGCTTTTATCCAGAAACTACACAAAATGTGTAAATAGTATTGTAGAAAGAGACAAATCTCACAGATAGGAGGTTGCCTGTAAGACTAACTGCAGCTCATTTTTTTCATTAAGATCCAAAGAACTGTGGTCCAGAACATGAATGAGGTACCTCAAAAGACTGAAGTGGAATTCAAGTACTTCACTTCTTAGTTATGACACCATTCCTATTCTGTCTCATCTATTGCTTCTTTCCAAACCGGTCAAAATCTTTTATCCTTTACATTTTCAACATTAGCATTTCCTTCACACCTGAAGTTTTGTTTATGAGGCTGCCAAGATATGTTTCAGTTTGGACAATTTTAAATAGATCCATGTCTAAACCATGTCAACATCCAATGACTACTCAGAAATTAGTTGGTCCTTGTCTATGAGGTTCACCCTGGCGATAATCTCAGAATATTTTGCATACATTACAGTCTTGTCCTGGGTTCAACCAGGACAGGGTTAATATTCACCAGAATCCAGAGGAGAACCCAGCCAGGCGGGCCTGACCCAACCTGGTTAAAAAAGAACAGGGTATTTGATACCATGTGCCGCCATGCTGCGTTCTGAGTGGGGGAGCTGGCCGGGGGGAAGGCAGTTGCAGCTCAGGAGCACGCAGGGCACTGGGCAGTGAGAGTTGCTCTGTACGTTTCACTGTTTGTTTTGTATATTTTCCTTATCAGTATTGTTGTTGTTACTGTTCCCTTTGTTTACTGTTCTGTTAAACTGCCCTTATCCCCATCCGTGAGGTTTTGCCTTTTTCTTGCCATTCTCCTCCCCACTCCAGTGGGGGGAGGGGCGGCGGAGTGACCGCATGGCCCTTTGTTGTCGGCCAGGGCCAAACTGCAACAAGTCTATATCAAACACAACAGCAGTGACCTCTGCTACTTACTTAGGACGTTTTTAAGCATAAGATTTTGTAAGGACTGTGAGAATATCCACGGGACTTCCTGGATGTTTGGCTGTCAGGGCTCTGGGCCAGCTCAGAGCCAGTGCAGCCGAGGGTAGCCTGGCCCTTTCCCAGTGGTAACCCTGGGGAGAGGCTCCCAGGTGCCATGGGGCTGACCTCTGGTCCAGGGAGGTGCTTTCGGCTGAGGATCTCACCTTGGTCCTGCCAGACCTCCAGCTCCTGTCACCCTGCAGCCATGTGCCTGGTCATGGGCCGTGCTGACCCACAAGTACTTGTGAGCCAGCACCCGCGCCTGGGGGCCCAGGGAGGTGCCTGATGCCCCAGGTTAGGGCTGTATTTACTACAAAAACTTCACTGTGAATCCAACCTAAAACACAGAAATGAAAACCAAAATTTCAGATTTAGGGCTGAGTTTGCCTCATCAGTAGCTGTAAGTAATCTTAAAATTTCAGATAGAGTATCGATCTTGTTTTGTCTGAACCCTTTAACTTTTCATACTTATGATATGTAATTTTTTTCCCTTTTAACTTCAGAGGAGTTATCATTCATTGGCTCATTTACTTCCTTACTATTCTGTACTCACTTCTTTGTGATAGTACATCTTAATTTAATATCCCATAACTTTTACCAGGAAGTTTCCTGGATTCAGTTAAGACTGTATTGTCCAAACCAGAGAAAGAACAAGACTTTCCTTAGAAGGGTGACTTTCCCAGTAGCCAGGAAATTTACCTTGAATGATGGACACTCTTATTGGAATCCCTGGGTTTCCTCTGTAAATGCTCAGATGAATGGTCTCTGTTCACCAAGCTGAGTGAAGAGGGTGTTCATACAGAAGGCAAAGTGTCCTTAATAGTCAGTGAAGATAAATTTAGGGCACCTCAGGTAGTCCTATCCACAAATTTCTTTCCCTTGAATACAGAGGAATCCTATAAAAATTAACATCTTTTCACTCTGTCTTCTTTCCTTTGGAATTATTTCACTTTGTACAAATAATTAGCCATTCCCGGGGTAAAATAGAGGGGCTGCCTTGATTATTTAAATCTTTCCCTCAGTAATTTGTTTATATAGAGTGGAATATCTCCAAGAAAAGTCACTGGGGGACAACGAATATAATAAAATCCACACCAGAATTAGGAAAGTTGCTGGGCGTAGAAGAATCTTGGGACCTTGGCAGAGATTATGGAACCAACACAACTGGAATTAGAACACGATTAATGAAAAAAAAATGATGAATCTTTGTGTATACAGTGATGGGCTGATAGCTGACAATCATTACTGAGAAATGAGATACCTGGGTCATAACAGACAACTCTATGAAAATGTCAGGTCAGTGTAGCAGCACTCAAGGAAACAAATATAATTCTAAGAATTACTGTGAAATAAATGTAAAACAAAATAGAAAGGTTCTCTATGCTCTTTTTGTAAAAATCCATGTTATATGTACATCTGAATATTGTGTACAATTCTTGCTGATGAAAACATTATAGTAGAACTGGAAAAGTTCTGGAGATGTGTGACAGAAATGTTTAAAAGTATTAAAGTGTAGAAGGAACTAATGAACAGATTACAGCTTTCCAGCCCAGATAAGAGGCAAGAGAGGAGGTTATAGAAAGACATATACAGTCATTTATTTCATGAAGAAAATACATGAGATGAATATTGTAAGCACTAAAGAACATCCAAAAAAAAAAAAGGTAGCATATAAACAATGTCTTCATTCAGTGTATATCCCTGGCACTGAATATTATGGATGCTAAAAACTTACATGGGTTCAAGCACAGAGTGTGTGAATTCGTAGAATCAAAGAAAAACAACTGAACATTATTAAAAACAGATTTCCATCTTGTTCAGAATAGGCTTAGCCATCTCCTGTCACTGAGCATTGCACATCACTGGAAACTGCAGGATGCAATCGTATAACCTAGTTGTGTTTTCATGTTCTCAATATCTCACATAAATGCCTGTCAAAAGCCATGTTTCGGTTTTGGTGTTTTTTCAGTATTTGATGTTAGAAAAGGAGCAGAGAGAAGGTGATTTCTCCAAGGTAACACACTCAGTTGGCATCAGATATAGGGAAAAGAAACAACTGCCTCCTGGCTGTCATCCTTGTTCTTCATCCCTGAGACAGAAAGCAAATCTTGCCTGTATAATGGATCTCTAAAACATGACTGGATGCATTCAGGTAAAAAAAAAACATCACCAACAAAATCTGTATGCGATAAAATGGGTTCTAAAACGTAATACACTGCAGAGAGAAAGTCTGACAGCAGGTATTATGTCTCATACTGTGTCTTGGAGTGTGTGTGTATTCTGCACACAAACACCACCACATATTTGTCTCTGTTTGATTAGGCTCAGCTGGACACAGTAGTCTTGATCGAGGCACAATATAAAGAAATGCTATTTTCTCTCCCTGTGAGAATAAAAGTGTCCCTTTATTCACTTGCTTTCTTTTCAGCAGGTTCCTAAGTGGTCTGAACAAATCCAAAGGTCTTGGTTCCCTACCGTCTTGAGATACCAAGGGCGCATGAGTATTTAACTCAGCATACTTAGGTATAAAAAAAATTCTTCATAATATTTCAAGATAGCTCCCACATTTCTTACTTTGTACGCAATGATTTTGTGTAGCTCTAAGTGAGAGAAATAGCCTTCTTGTATAAAAAAAATGGAAGATAATGACTAGCTATACAAAATTCTCATTTCCATGATCTGAATCATATGTTTGCACCTTTTATCTAATTTCACTCTAGTGAGCACTGGAAGGGCTGTGTTTATGATGATGCAAAAGAGAACGCAAATGCCTAGTAGTATGGTGGGAAGGAAAAGCTCTTTGCTATTGGTATCATTTTTGAACACAAAGACTGGTTTCTCTTGAGATACCACCAAGGAGGAAGATATTCCAAGAAGAAAGAAAGGAATGAAGACATGGCACTGTCTCTACAGGAGCATTTACTGAAGTAAATGGAGCAGGCTGCATTGTTCTATTGACTTATACGCTTGTGTAACTGTTCAGATCTTCCTGAACCAATCATCCTGTTGTCATTTAATGACCATGTTTGTGTGAAAAATGTTCTCCCTTAAAAATAAGGTGAACCATTGCAATATCACTTATATAAATATGCTTATTTTACACTGTATAAACAAGGTACACAAAGCGCTGAACACCTGGCATTATCATGGCAATATTCTCAGTAAAGTTCACAGAGCTTACCTTTTTCTCCCATAATAACACGAAGCAATCTCTGAATGTCCTCATTGTTGCTACCTTATTTGCTTTGTTTGCTAAGGCCATAAACTTTCCAAGCACCTATTCTACTCTCTAAATGTTTTAATTCAGTGACCTTTATGGTTATTTTTAAGTCTGATAGGCTCTTATTTTCTTGGAGATAATTCAATTAACACATTCACATTTGGCTCTAACAGTCCCTCTGCTGGAAAGAAAATACTTTTCAACCACAGCTGTAGTCTTAGTTACTTACAAATATGCAGGGAGTGATGCCAAGATTTGGACAATGCTATTATGGTTTTTAACTATTTTTTAAAAACAAGTTTTACTGTGTTTTGGAATATTTACAATTCATTCAGAAATAAAAATACTCATCCATCCCTCTTCTTCTATTTCCACATTTTACCAGTCAATTTAGAAAGATAGGCAGGAGTCAACATTTCCTTTTCATAAATAATACTGACATTTTGAAAAAAAAAAATCTCAAACCTTGACCTGGAAGAAGAATTAAAAATTTCCTGAGAAAATTAAATATGCTTTATATGACATTATGACAGAATAACTACATGCATAACACTTATTTTACCTTGATTTTTTTCATATTTATGCAATGTAAATATCTGAATAAAATTAGTAAAAATATTATTAAAATAATGAACTCAGATTTCCTCCGCTGAAAAAAACTACAGACTATGTTCCTGTTAAAGATTTGTAAGGATGAAACTGCATTTGTTCAGTGAAAAATAGTTCTGTCTAAAATATCTCAGCCACCCTTGATTGTATCTTCTACAGGATTAGCAACAGAAGTGTAGGAAGATAGATGCTTTGTTCAGGCCCTGATCCAGTATACCATGGATATGTACAGAAGTTTTCTCTAAGCTGTGGGAAGAAAATCCCTAAACCATACAGAGGCCACAACCCAGATTAAAGGGAACCTAAACCAGAGACTATCAGAGGAAGAGCACAAAAGAAGAATGCAGGTCACTGACAGAATAGATCAAATATCCATCAATATCTGCTGAGGTTTTAAATGATCTTCAAGCCAGAAATAAGACTGGCCTGGAATAGGGACAGGTGGCAATGCAGAACTAGCCAAGAAAACAAAAAGACCTTACTGTTTGTTTTTGTCCTCACTGATCTGAGAGTAAAGATACTCATGTGCTTTACTACATTTAAGCATATCTCCTCCAAAGAGGCAAAAATCAGATTGCCGATTTCTTCCACTACACTTACGTTTAACTTTTAGGCACATTCTCAATATGTATGTCAATATCTCTTTCTGTATTCTGGAATTTAAACAAAAATTCTACAATGATTAAAAGCTGATTGTGCAACCATTCATGCAAAAGACTCCCCTTTCTCATATATTTTAAAAAGCCATCAAGAAAGTACACTCAGAGCGCCCACTAGCCTTCAACCACCCCTCTACATAAGGCCTATTGAAGGAGTTGGTGCCGAGTGTCCACAAATCACACTCTCCTTCTGTTCTAAGGATAGAAGAGGGATGGCCACGGCTTTTGACAGGGAACCCCTAGAAATAGTAATTTTCCTAGCAGAAGATATTCTCAGAGGAAAGACCATGCTGAGAATCAGGTTGTTACCCATCTCAAAGAAAAAGAAGCACAAGAACATAAATGCTTTAATGACAGTAAATTCCATAATCATTTTTAAAAATACTGGGAAGAGGTTGGAACTACCTTTTCAGTCAGAATTGTCCATTCTGGGTTTATATGTTGCTTTGGTTAGTGAGATCATAATTCACTTACAGGTCCAGTTCATTCTGCTGAAATATACTTTTGCACTTTTTCAGTAACAGTATTACACAACAAGTAAATAAAACGGGAGTTGGTGAATTATGCATTACATCGAAACTGCAAGAGGAATTTAAGTTGCCAGACCGCTGAGCTAACTGGAGCTTGACCAGCACTCTGGAGCAGACAGATTTTCCAGGCTTCTGAAGGAGTGATCAAAACTGCAGTAACTGTAGTCTGGCAGTCTGGGGAGGGTTCTGGGAGCCAGAAAGCTTCGTTCTATTTCTAAACTGGCAAAGGAGGGCTCTTTTGCACTCATATTGTTTGTGGAGACAGGAAAATTCAGTTGAAACAGGTTCATTTTCACGAAAAGTTACAGTTTCAAAGAATATCTACTTTGTTCTAATTTCCAGGCAGTTCCAATAAAAGTGTCATTCATTTGGGAAAGACACACCATAGTTATATTTCCTTATCACAAGGCAATATCTGAAGATTTTTATACCTAGTGCAGTAGAATATTACATTTGTAATACTTCTGAACAATAACAGACACTCTCTGTATGTATAACATCCCACCTTGACATGAACTAGAACTTCTAGTCCCAGAGTTACTAGCAGTGTTAGGGAATATGACCCAAGAGAATCAGTTTGAAATACGGTGAAGCGTATGGCAGACTCACACAGGAAGGAAATGAAAAGCTGGTGCAGCACATTTACAGGTGGGTATTATCCCTCTGAGGTTTTGTCAATGTTGTTTCACTGGTACTGGATGTTGCAATACTGCAGACTAATAGTTTATGTTAAGAAGGAAGAATAGCTTGACTCCAAACTTTTTCATGTACTTTTACAATGAAGTTAGACTCCATAGGAATTCTAACATTTCTTGACTTGTCAACATTTTTATTCTTTTCATGACATTAATACCTGCTACTCTCTGTATCAGCTTAGCTTAGCTGAAGATATTTGTCCTCTTCTTGTGGTTTTCAGTTCCGAATTACTTACAATTATATGTCAGACTTTGAGATTAGCTGTCCGCTTTCCATCACGTGCTTTTAATATTCCATCATTCTGCTTTCTCCTTAAAAAAAATGTTCCATAGGTTTATGTAAAGAGATTCGATATAGGCTATAAATCTCATGTCTTTGCATAAATGCAAAGTTAAATGAAGAAAACTTTGTATTCCTCCAATCAGCATTTCTGATAGAAACTATTTCATACCTAGTCGTGAAATTGGAATGGTCGAAGACCAGTCTGGGGCTGAGCTTTTATGCAGTTGGTACTTCTGCCAGTGCTTTTTACGACAGCTGCCTAGCTTCACTGTACAGTCCTGACACGATCTGAGCATGCAGAATGAAATATTTTTTCTTCTCTCTTTTTTGACGCACTGCTAAAACACAAGAGAAATTTTACCGGGCTTAGTTTGAGAACTAATGAGCTTCTCAAACTGAGGTGTATGAAGAGACTACATTGATTTCACAACTGAAAGTTTAAAATATGAAAAAGTTTACTCAAACATCAAGAGGTTTTGAAAGCAGAGCAGTAGTTCATGTGGACACACAAGAATAGGAAGAAACCTTTACTCTGCAAACAAAGACATTTTTGTTCAATTGCAATCTCTTGCTCTTACCTTTCATGAGGGAAATAAAACTGCAACATGCCTCATAAGTGAGTGATATGAGTGCATACTTAGAAAATATTTTGATCAGTGGATACCAGAGGAGAATTTCTGTTTATCTAGCCATTCTTCTATTTGCTCTTCAGTAGAGACAACTGATGTTAAGTTTTGAGGCAACAAAAATAGTTTTTTAAATAAATATTGTGTGTGGTACAAAAAGAAATGGCTAAACTAGATAAGCAACTGAAGTTCTTAGTAGAGCAGTTTAGCCTCAAGAAGAAAAGGTGACAGGGGCGTGTGACAGCAACAGCGGCAGCGATGACTTACCCATTTGTTTGAATGACGGATTAGGGAGCAGCACAGAAGGTGGAGTCAGACTTATCTCAGCAGTGTCCAGCGAATGAACAAGAGGAAACAGGTAGAAAGATTTACTCTAAGAGTGGTAAAACATTGTAACAGGTTGCTTAGAGGTGTTCAGGAGTTTGGGTTTGGGAGTCTCCATTCTTGCAGCTATTCAAAACCTAACTAGAGGCATGTCTCAGCAACCTGCTCTAGGTGACCCTGCTATGAACAGAGAGGCTGGCCTAGACAATCTCCAGAGGTTCCCAGGGGCCAATATCAAGTATTCTGTGATTTCTGTGAAAACATTGGACCTTTTTTTTCTACTTTCTGCTCCTAGAGGTAGACCTTTGTGTATGCTCAGAACAGCACCAGCCTTGATGTGCTGACAAACTCAATAATAACAAGCTCAGGCCAGGACATAGGTGTTGCTCTCCCTTGGCTTTTCCGGCTTGATCACTGCTTTGCTTATTAAACTGTTCATGCATACTAGACACATTGTAGAGATCAATACTTGCAAGTGCAATTGCAATGCTGTTTTCTTTTAAAATACCCCAGAAGACTACTTTATCCCTCCTTCCTACAAACTTCCTTTTCTACTTTCTTTGCCTATGAATGGGAGAGCCATGTTTAATATTGAAGCACTTAATTCCCAAATAAGCACCTTTGCTACCAGGTTTGTGGTTTATTTAGGCACTAATACAGTAGAACTGTGGCAGCTCTAATGCTTATTAGCCAGGGGAGATCTCGACAGATTTTGTAATAGACATATATGAATGTATGGTTGTACATCTGCACGTGTTCTCTTGTGTACTCATGCGCATGTGTAATACCTGGTGATAGGTAGCAAAATCACCGCAGAGGTCTACTGCACAAGCACATGACCTCATAAGAACCCTGTCCTGCTTTTATGTGTTAGTAAAATGCAAAACAAAACAAAAAAAGAAAACAAAACCTAGACAAACAAAAAACTGTGGAAGTTTGTTGCAAGCTACACCTTATTACAAACTGTAATTCAGAGGGGATTTTGCTAGGTATTTCCAACAGGCATGTGGCAATTTAAGATGCGGACAAAAAGATCACAAATGTTACAAGGTCCTTTACAAGGTCAAGACCATTTTTTCCAATTGCATAGGTACAGAAATTTAACTATTATCATGTTGTTAGTGTTATCTGGATAAAGAATAGCATAAATTATTTGTTTTGAACAATTTTTTCTCTTAAATCTCCCTTGCATTATGTACTTACTGCATGTCACTGCCAAAACAGAATGAAGAGTAAGAATTTTGATGAGATCTATAATGAGCACAATTATCCTGAAGACTCACCTTTATTGTTGCAGGGTTTTTTGGCTTTGTTTTGAGCACTTTAATTAATTCTATGTTAAATAAAATCACTGTGTAAAATATAGAGTTGATATACAGAGAAATATAAGTCATTTGGAAGAATGAAAAATCCTACCCTCCTTTGAATGCCGGAATCATTTCACATCAGAATATGTTTCCCCAGAAGAGTTTTTGGGACTCATTACATCTTCAGTCATTTCTGGAGCGTGGCCTATGGATAACAGGAGATAGGAAGGGCTCTATTGTGTAGAATAGTCTGTGACTGGTGATTTGCTCTTCCCAGAAAAGTAAAATACATATGTTTTTATTCTCTTACACTGGAAGAACTGTATTTAAAACAAATGCTCTAACAGCTAAGGCACAGTATAAAAATTGGACAGTGGCACTGTTTCTTCCATTCATCTGTGAATGCAGATGAATGGTAAGAGCTGCATGTAGCTGCTCAGTAAAATTATAAAGGGACTTTCTGAGGAAAGATTATGGATATTGCTGTCATGTGCACAGAGACAATTGCTCACAACCTTATTGAAATGTTTCTGCTCTTAACACTTAGATTTTAATCCACCTTTTTTGGTTAGTTCTAGGATTCTTCACACACGGCAAACTTTCTTTACATGATTTTTTTTTTTATCATCTTATCCTTCCCTGACATTACCAAGACAGCAAGTTCAAAGTTTCAGATTCTAGTAGTGTGCCTAAGCACTTTAGCACTATAAAAATTGTAAAACATTTGGTTCACTGAGGAAGTGTCTCTGTGTAAGGATTCAGATAGTAATGTTTCTTCTGTCTTGGTTCTAAATTAGCCTCCCAGGAACTGATATCAATATATAAATCACAAAAATCCATGCACTTCAGAGAAAGCCCAGGTGAATGATGCCTAAGTAGGGATTATATTGCTTCTGAACTGGGGTAAAGTAATAACTGACCTAGAGCATGGGCACAGGGATCACCGGGCTTTGTCTTCCTCATACATGTAGACACATCATTTCCTTTTTCATTGCATCAGGTGTTTATTGCTTGTGAATTTCCTGTCCTCTTAAAAAGGTGTGTTTTACTTGTCTGCATCAGCTGAACTTTTATACTTATTGCATGTGATGCATATTCATAGTACATAAATATAGAAAACTGTCAGGAAATACTATAAATAAGCATAGAGTATCTGTAAATAGCTAGTGAATAATAAACAACAGTAAAATAGAAATTTGAGCAGATCTGCAATTTAGGTATCAAACAAGTGCCAATAAAACCTTTATCTGACACAATAACGTACTATATGCATGACATTTACTGTAGAAATATTTATTTTTAGAATGTCATAAAGGTTCTTTCCTAATATGAAGGTTAATTATTTTATTTTATAGCCACTAGATTTCTAATTTTACACCCAAACTAAAACATAAAAATGCATGAAAAATGACCAAAGGAAATGTCACAATTTAAAATAGTACAAGAGGAATAAAATCAGAAGTGGCAACTATCAGAAAAAGGGCAGATAAAGAACCTGCAGGCATTTGTCAAATTTAGTTATCTAGGACCTTTCAAATACATCCCAGTGCTCCAAAATTTCGGTTTTGGTACAGTTCTGTAATTCTGTTATCTTGTCTGAATCACACTTTTACTTGAACTAGACCTGAGTAGGAAGGCAGTGCTTGAACCTGTGAGGAGTGAAGAAATAATCACAATGAGCATCCCTTCAAGTCTCCTGATTATACATAAGTGATGCCTGATGCCTGTTCTGGACTCAGTTACTATTTTGCCTAACTAAGCTGAACTATATCTGTTGCAAGGAGACCTTCTCTTTCAAATGTGTTAGGGAAACAGTCTTTTGTGCTATAAGAGGCAGCTTTTTTCTTATTTGTAAATAAGCAAGTAAATCACTGCTAGCAGGATGAAATTTTGAGTGCTTTACCAAAGCTGAAGGATACCTGTGCACCATATAGTGTTTTGATACGAAAGATACAAAAAGCGGTAGCAGCAGTTTAGATATAATAGCATATAAGTAGACTGTGTGAATACGTGTGTGTACCTGTGCATGTATTTCTGATGCTTATCTATTTCTGTATATGCATCCGTATGAAACATGCATATATTTAGTTATGTACACATGCAAATATAATTTGAGAAAGAAAATCCCATTTCTTCTTATCTGAATTCTCTTTAACAAGAAACATTAAAGGAAGGTATGTAAGAAATTTTTCACTTGTGACAGTGACACTTCTGTCTTTCTAAAATTCATCCTGATATCTTCACATCTTTTGACTTTATTGTCTGTCCATCTCTATCCTTATCTACTACGGTGCAAAACTGTAGGCAAGAAGGCAATCACACTTTTTAGTAACTGCTATTACAACTAATATTAATCAATTCATATACTTTCATGTCCAGACATTCCTATTAAATCAGGAAGGAGTTGACACACACATTCACCAATAATTCATGAGTCAAGATTCCTGGGCAAAAACTAGTAATGTTTTACACTAAGGATTCGCAAGTGCAGAGCAGAAGATTTTTAAAGACTGTGTAATTAAAGTAGGTGCTATCAGCAGATATTCCTTGTCTGCTGGAAAATAAAAAAATAACATTGTGGTGCAACATCAGTGGAGTACAAAAAACAAATGTAGTTCAACCTGAATGATATACCCCTTTTAGTAAAGAGTCTAATAATAGTGAATCAGTGACTTCTGACGTATTTAATAACTTGCCATGTTAAAAAACACAGTATTTTCACAGCTGCAATTGAAATGTTGATTCTTTTTTTCTTCCTGTGTTTGCTACCAGTGGAAGTACAGGAATACAGATTCTAGATTTCCTTAGACATCTTAACTGGACCCCTTACAGCAGCTGTTGCAGAAGGAAATAACTGTACTCGTTATAATCTTCAAAATAACAAGCTGCAACGCGATAGTACTCCCCCTCTACGCTTAGCTTTGAATCATGGATGTTTGAACTACAACATGCAAGGAAATTTGCTGCCTGGCAGGATCAACCAGTCTTGGCTCAGCCTCTGATTATGCCGCTTGACTTTGGGATAGGCTTTCTTTGATAGAAAAGAAGAAGCGATGTTAAGATAGCTCTGTGCCATTAAAGATTCTCTCACACTGTGGGAGGGACACACCTGTTTCATTAAAGGGAAGATATAAAAGTACATTCAGTTGCCCATAGGAAGTAATTTTCAGTGCTCTTTGAACTATTTCAGTAGCACAAAGAACACTTATTCCAGTACATGTAGGGCCATACTATACGTGAATTTTGAGTATTACAGTTCTACTTAAGAGACTAGGCCAAGGTGCATTGCCCATTTTCGTGTGCTCACTTAGGCTTGTGTTAAGAATCTTTTACATTGCTCTGCATCTGTGAAAGAAGGATATATACAGACACCAGAACTTTACTCTTAGAGCTGCCTCATGTTTTCTTTACTGCCAATTGCTAGTTTCACAAAGGGTTTCTAAGGTTATTGTTAAAAAAAACATGTATGTTTTTGAGAAATACGTAAGTGCACACAAATCCAATAAAGGGCTTGGTTGATTATAAAGTCCACAAAAGGCACTGGATTTAGCAAGCATCCCCACCATTTTTTCGAACCGAAATGGTGTCTTACATCTATGTGACACTAATAACTTTGTACAGAAACTGTACAAACAATTTTCTTTGTACAGACAATTTTTTCTAGTAAATATATTTCCAAAGACTAATAAGGGCTAGTGACTTCCTTCTGAAATGTAACCAGAAGAAATTATGTCAGTGCCTTCTTCCTACTCTTTGTATAAGTACCAGATGGATGCAGCTTTTCTCAGGGACTTAGAGACTTGGATTCCAAGTCCTTGCCACCCTCATGGTCAACACATGTCCTAGTGGGAAGAGAGCATCCTAACACCATACAGTAGCAGAATACGCTGTGTAGCCTTCTTGTTAAAATTGGTGTGCTGTTTAGAAAGGAATGTGTGATGCACAGACTGAAGGGAAAAAGCATCAGCAGAATTGTAATTCTCTAGCTTGGATGTTCAGCTGGCAAAGTGGAGTCCTGGTCCTTATTTCTGCTACCACGATTAGTTCTGATGTTCGTGGTTACTTACTGTAAAAGTCAAGGAATAGAAAAGCTACAGTCATTTCATCAGTGGGCCAATCCTGCCACTGTGCATTTGGAAGGACTACTAAACTGGAATAATTTTGACATAAGAAGAAGTAAGTAGCCAGATACTGCAAGATATAGCCAGTTAATGAATTTTTAGAAGCAAATCAACAAATATGCAAAGACCTTTCAGTGGAGACACACCTGAAAGTGGAAAATAACTTGGGTTTCAGTTAAAACAGACCTATCAATCATTAAGTGCATAGTTATTAATTTTTTAGTTTGTGTTTTTTCAATTGTTTTTTTAACCATTTTGCATTGCAGTTATTAATAGTGATTTGTTCATTGACTGCTTTGTTGGGCTATTCTTTTTTTAACAGCCATGAAGCCCTATAAATTAATCAGTCCTATGATGAAGACTTGCCTGCATACTTGGGTTAGCTGTACCTGTAATTTGGGTCCTCACTTTTCTAGTGTGATCTACTTCTGTTATGCAACTACTTCAATACCCATTAATTTCTAATAAAAAGATTTGTTTATGAGCCTAATAAAAACACAAAACATTGTGGAATCATGAAACAGCTAATTAACTTTGTGAATTTAAAGTCCTGTCCTTGCACATGAAAACTAATTAGTGATTATATGGATCCCTGAATCAAATTTCTTTCCTTTTTCTCTTCATGTGGTTGTTAACTTAGAGTCAAGAGACTTGTAGTATTTTTCCCTTCCTTTTCTAAAAAAGATGCTGGAGTTTCTATTTGAAAAGCTGTATTGACTACATACTCTGAATCTGCTTATGTTTCATTGTCACCTATTCATTTTATACATTTGCAAGCAATTAATTCACATTTTGTACACTCTCACCTCAGCTTTATTCTGGAGGCTGAATTCAAGCATGACTCAAGCAATAGTTTCCTAGAATTTAAAGCAAGGCTCTGCCTACTCTTGGGACACTATGTGGGGGAATAGTTTAGGACTCTTCCTTCACTGTGTCTGGCTGACTCAGCATTGAACACAGCAGTGTCTCATACTGAACTGGACATAATTATGCCACTCAGGCAGGGCGGGAAGTTTGGACAGTGATAGATGCTCCATGCCTTGAGCAAGTGAGTAAGGAATGGTGAGGCAAACTTCCCATGCCCTACTGACAACCAATAATCATGGCTACACAACCAAAGTTAGTAGAAGACTGAAAGCATTAATAACACATTGATCTATTGCAGTCTATTACAAAAACTTCATAAATGCCTGTACTCCAAGAATGTCTGAAGTTTCTTCATTTCTTCTCACAGACTGTTTTGTTGCTATATCACAGACTATTTGGTGCTACGGTTATAATCAAAGTGAAATAAATTGTGGGGTGATCCTTGCCCCAAACACGGGTATGTAAGTGTGGAAAGTGCATTATAATGGCAAGGAATACAGACTGTAGCCAGGGCCATTAAATGGAACCAAGGCATTTGTCAAGGTTAGAAAGAGAATTGGATTAGGATCCTGGCACTGCATAGGTCCAAACTGCAGTTCTGCCACAAGACAAAGTGACAGAAAAATTCAGCAAGGCAGAGAGACAAGGAGGCCATTCCAGATAGGAGCTACAGAAAGGAAGACCGGTATTCTTTGAGATGGCAAAAGTGCTCATTATGGACAAAGATTTGCTGTAGCATTATTCCAACTGTATGTTTCTTTATTGCCTCAACTGCTGCTGGAAAAACAGTACGACTTGTGAAGCAAAGGTAGAGAAGGTAAACTCAGCCTTTGAATGAACCCAATTACAAAGACAAATAACAATGAGACACAAGGGTCTTTTATGTAACTGTTTCAAGACTCACGAAGTCATGGATCAGCAATATCAAAACAGAGTAAAGATCAGGTCCTACTCCTTACAAAATGCCTGCTGCTGCTCATTTCCTGAACAACAAATCTCACAATAATTTTTTTGTTTCTTTACTTTTTCTTCAGTAACGTAATGATACACAGACAAGTTCAGTGACTTCTTTTTCAGAATGTAATTGGTTCATGAGGAAAATGCAACTATTGCAGCTGGTGGAATTTAAAGCAGATTAAGGACTGAGTATGAGTTAGTTGAGTAACTACTGTAGAAAAAGGAACTACCAAAATTGCTAGTCTTAATAGAAGTGAATATAAAGTACAGAAAACAATTATCCTGCTCCGCTTCAGCCCTCGAGTGAAACATTGCATTGAATCAGCAACAAGCATTGCTGTGTAGGGGGGGAAATAATAGTTAACAGTATTGGAATATAAAACCTTTGAAGTAGAAAGTAAAAGAAACCCAAGAATATTCTGCCAAAATGATAACCAATAGAGGATGTGATAACCCTTCCTGGAAATATGTACAGGGACATCTCAAGAAAGTCTTGTTAATCAGAAAACAGAAAAGTAGTAATGGGCTTGAACTGTGGAAAGGCAATCTTAGATTCGATATTAGACGTACCTGCCAAAGTACAGCTCAGATAAAGGAAAAATCTTCCAGCATACTCAACACTACTTCACAAGCTTCTCCATTTTTTTCGTCTTCCTAGCTGTAATAACTTACTGTTTGGAGTTTTTTTTCTCCTTATTTGCTTTTAATTTCATTCATTTGCTACTAATGTGTTTTATTAATTATGGGCTCTATTTTTTTCTTATTTGTTTGCTTTATCCTGAGATTCCAAACTCTTCTGCTTACCTAAACCACCACCATTCTTCACTACCACATGGTCTGGGAGGTCCAACCACACAGATGGGGAGGTCCAGTCCAGTTGCTACATTAAAATTGCTTTTAGTGATTCAACCCTAGACCCAGCCCCCTTTTCTTCCCTCTTGATGTCAGGTTTCCCTTTGCTCAGACTGAACAGACAACTTGATACTCCGCATCCATAAATTCCTTTATTGCTCTAAACTATCTTTAAAGAAGTATCGTGGGCCCTTCATGCATACCTCTAGCAAAACAGAAGAGATCCATCACCCCACTAGAAGAAACCAAAAATCAGATAGGCAAATTTCTTCCAGAAGGTCGTCTACTGAATTTTCTTCCAGGGAGCTGCAAAAGCAGTCCCGCAGAGTGTGATAATAATTCTAACTGGTATACAAAAATCTGGTATGGAGACTTCATTTTAATTCAGCCCTTCTGGTGAATCCATATAGTGGCAGACGTATTCCTGCGTGCTCCTCATTTATTATGAGCATAAGGGTTCATTTAGGTACAGGTCTTGCATTGAATGGTACTTCATATCCTCACCACCCACACTGTGCTTTATTCTAAACAGTAGGGCACAGACCTATGAAGTTGAAGGCTGAGGGGCCACATCTTAAAATCCAGCAAGAACTTCTGATTTCACACTTACTTCAGCTCATTTCACAATTTTCTAATTACAGAACTTTTTACTGTAAAGACATAACCTTGTGGGCTGCAGTGGGTAGTTTACTAGGCTTTAGTGCTCTACAGTGCAAGATGCTAGCTGTTTGAGAATAACCTGAAGAATGATGATATTACGGACGTGATTGGGAAAATGAATTTACTAGTTTGGGTAGCACAGAGGATCCTTGAAGCCATAGGAAGTTATGGCAGATTATAGTAAATAATTGTGTTTAGTGATGTCCCAGTTCTAGAATAGGCTCTTCGATTATTAGGTACCCAGCATCCCAGTATCAGTCATTTCAGTATCAAAGCTGGATCAATGTTGAAAGAGTTTTTTAACTGCTATTTTTCAGGACAAACAGCATCTCTCCTATAACTGTGAAATTAATATGGAAGGTAGCACTGAAGAAATCTGCTGTATGCTGGGGCTGCTGACATGAGTGGAAAAAAATTATTGCAATATTCCACTCAAAAGAGATCATGTGAGAAAACAGATTTTGGAGCTACAAAGCACTAAATGTCAAGTGAACAAGGCTGAATTCTCAACTGCTTCTCAAGTAGTTAGTTCACTGGACAGAAAATAACACTACAAGCTTTCACAAAAAAATGTCTGTTATGAAAGAAGCTTAATTGTCTCCTAATAAAAGCTGTATTTCATTATTAATCTGTAAGATTTGTAAAGTCTGAATAAACTTCAGTCCTAAATAAATCAGGAATATTCAGCATTAGACATGAAGATCTAGAGCTTATTTATGAACCTATATACTATAAACAGCTTTTAAACAATTTGATATGTGGGCTGAATGACCTACCAATAATTCAGCATTACGTAGTTCAGAGAACATTATGTCAAATGTAACAGATTTCAAGATTCTTTTTTAATTTTGAGATGAAGGCAAAGGCAGCTTCAGAGTAGACACGGTGACAACAGACACAGATAAGCCTGATGTATTTTAGCTGACTTTTTGTCTGTCTTCACCTACAAGGTCTCCCAGGCCTCTGTATTTAGAAGCAGGGTTCAAGAGGAACAATACATAGCAGTAGATTAAGATCTATTACTTGACCCATACCAATCCACAAGCTGTATTCAAGGAAGCTGAGATAAATGATTCTTGCAAGGCTGCTTTCTACCATCTTGGAGAGATCGGGAGAGTTCCTGGATGACTGGAGAAAGCAAATGTTGCACCTGCCTTCAAAAAAAATACCAGTCACTCCAGGACCTGATATTGAGGGGCGAGCAGGGGGTGCCATTCACTTTGCTCATTAGTTGGTCATAATCTAACTGGAGGCCAGTAACATGTGGAGTAATTCAGATGTCTGTCCTGGAAACTGTCCTGCTGAACATCTTTATCAACAGAGGAGGTGATGGAGTGTACTCTTATCAGATCTGCAGATGGCACCAAACTGGCACAAGCAACTGGTATGTGGGAGGGTAGTGCTGCCATTCAGAGGGACCTAGACAGCCTGGAGGAACGAGTTAACAAGAAGCTTATCAAATTCAGGAAGATCAGATGCAAATCACTGTACCTGGGGAGGAAGAGCCCCTTGCAACAGATACAGGCTGTGTCTTGGCTGGCTGGCAAGTGGCTCTGCAGAAAAACCCCTGGGGCTCTGGCAGATAGTAAGCTGAACACGAGCTAGGAGTCACCTGGCACCAGAGGTGTTAACAGGAGCAGAACCTGTAGGTCAAAGAAAGGGATTCTGCTTCTCTACTCAGCACGTTTTGGACAGAGTCTCAAATATCACACCCAGTTCTGAGATCCCAGTAGCAGACGAACATCAGTTAACTGGACAGAGCTCGAAGTAGGGCCACCACAATGGCTTGATGTTGGAGCACTTGTCCCATGAGAAAAGTCTAAAGGAGCTTGGCTTGCTCAGCCTTGAGAAGACAGCATCAGTGGACTGAGCTGCCCTATCATATACTGGGAGGCATATTACTTTAATATCCATGTCAAGTATTTAATTTTACTTTAATTACCTTTAATTTAATATTTGCAAGTATTGTGTGATCTAAATGTCTTAACTTGAGAACGCACATTTAAGAAAGAGAGAGGAAGAAAGTTGTAAAACGAACGGCAACAAATGCTACTCATTCTATTAGACAGAGCTAAGATTTTGTCATATGTTAATTTATTAGATTAGAATGTGAATGTGGTAAGTAATAATGCTGGTTTGACAGTGAGTGATAAGGAGATTTTGGTAAAATATTTATGAGGTTGTTGGGTTTTGACACCAATGATTGTGATTGAATATTTTTAAGGTCACCATGACACTGAAGAATTTTGACAAGATATTCAGGAAGGCCTTGTGGTCCTAAAGATGATGTAGATATGGAAGTGATGTAAATTAGAAGAATTCATGAAAGACAAATATATCAAGGGCTATTAAGCACAAAGATAACAATTTTGACTCAAGAAGTCAGACAGCTTAAAGCTGGAGGTTAAATCAGAGAAGCATCACTATCTGCTTGTGCTTTTCTTAAACTATTTTTATAAGCACTACAGAATAATTACATATAATGAGAAGATACTATGTTAACTGGAACTTTGGTCTGACCTAATATGTACAATCCAATGCATAAGGTACAAAGGTACCTTATTTTGAGATAATATGACTACCTGTAAACTTAAGTGAAGATGTGGATTAAGTGATATAAGTTTATAAAGGGGTATGTTTAAGCAATTCCTCCTTAAAATTTTGCTGAAAATTTCCTTTTAAAACCTGTTAAACATTTTCTTTGGCCAAGTCAAAAAACTTGGAGCTCTGACACCATTAATAAATTGATAACCGTATTTTGATGTTTGGGTTCTTTTAGGATAGTAAACATATTTTTTTTCATCAACTGTTTTAAATAATCTTTCACCACCTGTACTTTTAAGGAAAGAAGTGACAAACTAGCGATGACACTTACTGCAAAAGAAAGGCTTCCCTCAAAGAGAGGTAATAGCACACAAAAAAAGCACAAACTTTTGACTTTGATAAGAAAGTGAGGATTAGGTATGTGAGAGGAGATTGATAAATGTATCCAGAAAGCAATGGGAAAGAATGGCTTTTAAAATCATCACTCTTAATTTGTGGTTGTGTGCCCTGGTGATGTTATGATTAACATATTGACTCTACTGAAATTATAAATAAAGGTTTTATCAGTTCAAATGGAGAATAGATTTCAGCCCAAATGTGATTTCCTAATGTCTATGCTGTTGGCACAGAAGACTCCTGCCTTGGCAACGTGTGAGTTTGTCGAGCAGTGGAAATTCATTGCGGAGTAACGTGTTCATATAAAGTATCCTGGGACTAAAAGCAGCCTAACTACTAGCACATAGTTGTATCTCAGCATTGAAACCATGCTAGAAGGGCTATGCCAAACCATACAGACTTGTCTTTCAATCCAAAGCTAAAAAAAAAAGCGTCCTATGCATTGTGTTTCAATGCTCTGTTTAGTCATGCCTTACATATGAACTCTTAATTGTTATATTGATCTTTACAAACTCCTCGAATCTCTTCTAAACACAGTGAAAACTGAAAATAAATACCTTCTTAAAAATTCTGGCTGTACTTAAATGCTTTTGCAAGTACCTTCATTCAGAAAACAAGCTAAACGAAGCACAGAATAACACATTTTTTGAGGCTGGAAAGTACCTCTGGAGATCGTTTAGTCCAACGCCTCTGCAGGTGCAGGACTTTGTTCTGCTTCATGAAGTTCCTCTCAGCCCAATCCTCCAGTCTGTCTAAGTCCCTTTGAATAGCAGCATAACCATCTGGTCTATCAACCACTCCTCCCAGTTTTGTATCATCATCAAAGCTTCTGTGAGTGAACTGTGTCCCACCATTGAGCTGAAATGTTGTTAATGAAGGTGTCAAACATGACTGGACCTTTACTGACTCTTCAGGTTCATGAGGAGTGACTAGCCTCCAACTGGGCTTTGTGCTCCTGATGACAACACTTTCAGACTGGCAGTTCAGCCAGTTTTCAGTCCACCTCACTGTACACTACCCCAGCTTATACTTGATCTGTTTGTCCATTAGGGTGCTGTGGAAAACAGTATCCAAAGGCTGGCTGAAGTCGAGATAAACAATACCTCCTGCTCTTCCCTCTTCCACCAAACTAGTCATTTTGTTGTAGAAAGCTACCAGGCTGGTCAAGTGTGACTTCTCCCTCGTAAATCTATGCTAACTACTCTGAATCACCTTCTCCTGCTTACTACATTTGGAAACTACTTACAGGTGAATTTTCTCTATTGCTTTCCTAGGGACTGAGATGAAGTTTACTGGCCTATACTTCCTCTGGTTCTCCTCTTTTTCTTGAAGACAGGATTGAAAAAAGGAATTTTGGATGAGGATTTGGGGATGAGAATGAAAGATTGGCCACAAATGTAAAGCAGATTTCAAGTTAAATAACATATGACTAAATCAAAAAATTTTGCTTCTCTTTTGCAATTGTAAACTACTACTAATTTCACCTCAATACTCAAACAGTCAATGTGAATGGTGCCTTATTATATAATCTACTATTTCATATCTCTTAGATTGCAAAATATTCCAACAAATGTTAAGCATATATATTATATAAGTAAATATCATACCATCATGGAATTCTAGAATGGTTTGAGTTGGAAGAGACCTTAAAGATCATATAGTTCCTAATTCCCTGCCATAAGCAGGGACATCTTCAACTAGATCAGGTTGCTCAGACCTCTGTCCAGCCTGACCTTGAATATTTCCAGGAGTGGGACATCTACCACCTCTCTGGGCAATCTGTGCCAGTGTTTCACCACCCTAACTGTCTTATATTTCTTCCTTATATCTAGTCTAAATCAACCCTCTTTCAGTTTAAAATCCCTTGTCCTATTGCAACAGGGTCTGCTAAAATGTTTGTCCCCATCTTTCTTAGAAGACCCCTTTAAGAACTGAAAGGCTACAACAAGGTTTCCCCGGAACCTTCTCTTCTCCAGGCCTTACAGCCCCATCTCTCTCAGCCTTTCCTTGCAGAAGAGGTGTTCCATCCCTCTGACCATTTTTATGGCCCTCCTCTGAACCGACTCCAACAGGTCCATGTCTTTCTTGTGCTGAGGGCTCCAGAGCTGGATGCAGGACTCCAGGTGAGATCTCACTAGAGTGGACTAGAGGAGCAGCATACACTTTTTTGCTTTTGAAGATCATCAAAGTATTTTAGTTTAGTATCAGCAAGAATTGCTTAGTCTTATGATGTTACTGAGTTCTTTCTTTAAGGACATGTAATTCTTACCTAGCGGAATACGCCACACAGATAGAGAAGATATATGTGTCCTGGAACACTATTCCTCTATGGCAACAACTATTACTTCAAAGTAATGTTTTCATAAAGAAGACAAAGGCAAACATTATAAGATAATGTATATAAATAGAATACAAATACTGACTCGTTTGTACCCTTGTGATGGCAAACAACAACCAGAGAAGGATGACAAGACAATCCAGAGACTAGGGCACAACCCTTCAAAAGACTAATCTCATCCAGCTTTAGGCATCTAAAAGTTAGGTGTATAGTCTATCAATCTGTCTAGGCTTTAGATCCAGGAAAAAATTCATTCCCTCTGTCACAGGCATATCTATTTTAGAGCAGCATCAATCACCTTCTAACTAAAGTTAGAAGACAAGAAACTCAATCATCTCATGCAACTTTAGGGAAACCTTTGGTACTTCCTAACATTAGATTCAGAGCTATACAGTCAGGATAATATATATTTTGTCTTAAAATATCAGGGAAAAATATGATAAATTGCATGGAAATTTAATAGATATACACAAATACTTCCAAGTGGAGGTGAGAGCTCTTGTTAACACAGTTCTGGATAAGTCAGTCAGTCTGTGCCAGCTAATCCAAATACAGGAACAAAATACCAGAGGATGTGATGGTACCAGCTGTGCTTTCAACACTTGTATTTACACACACGCAAAATCAGTGAACTCTACTAATGCGAAAAATACACCCTTGCATTCACAACAGGCTACCAATCACTCAGACTGCCTAAGGAAATATGAAGCTGATGGATGATGTAGATTTTTGGTGACAGATGAGTTGTCTACACTTCCATTCTAGATTATGTTTCCTAAGTAAATGAGTACTGTCATTGACTTGTCTCATTAATCCTGTCAGTGTGATGGAACAAGCCACAGCAGGAACTAACCTGGTGAAATTTTAAAGTTACACCTGAAGCAGGTTGTGTTCTGAGATATATAGCTCTCACTGAGTTCTGTGCTAGTTGCTTTTGTAGTTTTGAGGAAAGAACTTGACCAAGAAGAAGATTTTTTTGTCAATCATCTGTGAATATATAAGTTAATTTACATGTGTCTTTTATATACCTTTTCATTGTGTGATATAATCAGATAACATGCAACTAAGACGACTGTTAGAAAGCCTAAACAGGTCTGAGAAAGTGTAGATATGGTGTAAGCTAGTGCTTTCTTTGTATCTTCTTTTGATCTCAGTGCCCTTTTGGATTTAATTTTAGTAAGCAAGACACAAGCACCAGAAATCTGAAATAATTCAAAGACACCTTCTAGAGTGACCTTCTCAACAGCATATTTCTAGGTATACCATATATTCACCCTTTCAAAAGTAGCAAGTCAAAAAAACCCCAAGTGAACAAAGCTAAACTATACAGTGAAGAATATTTCCCAATTCCTTGATGTGACCAGCTGAAGCCCTGAGGTGATATTGCTTAAACACAGATTTCGGAAAAAACTGTGTTATTATTACGACCAGGTCCAAAAGGCCAGAGAAACACATGGGAATTCAGAGAGATTGTGGGTCAGCTTTCATAACCACCTGCAATACACAGAGATTAAAAAATTTATGCCAAACTTTGGTCCAAAGTATTTTTATTATTTTATTACTATTTAGAAAGTGTATTTCTAAGCAATCCATCCAGACTCGTTATTTCAGTGTTTAACCAGCCTCCTTGCTAGAAACTTTCATTATGTTTTGAAGTAAGATATTTCAGGGCTGTTTTACAAGTCCCTGAAATTTTATTTTAAACCTTTTTCAGTGGTGCTGAAAGTCAACAAAAAGCTGCAATCTCCTCCAAAACAAACACAAAATTTATGCTTCCCTTCACATCTCAGATCATCGTCTTTCTTCCCCTCATTACATATCTGCTTCCCTTCGTACTTTTCTGCTGAAAGTCCTTTCCCTTTGTTCCCTATGTAAGCCTCAGCAAGTAAATCAACCCAAAGCAGATGTACAAAAGATTGGACAAGCTGGAAAGAGGAGAGGAAACTGTGGGCTGAGTAGATAAATTTTCTTGGAGTTGCAGTACATTATCAGTGTTGGTCCTCACATGGATTGGTTGCTAGACATCCCTATTTCCACTGTGAAAATGTTTCCTCCATTTTAAGTACCATATGAGTAACCACAACAATCAGTTCTATTATCTCTCATTTCTTCAGTAAGCTGAATAGGGCAAACTCCTCCATTCCGCATGATGGAGTCTGTCTTTCATCCCATTGTTCATTCTTTGGTCCATGAATTTGGTTTTGTATTCTATACCTTTTCATATATGTATTGGGTTCATGTAGAAAGGTTTTGGTAGTGGAGGAGCTGCAGGGGTGACTTCTGTGAGAAAACACCCAAGCTGCCCCCATGTCCAACAGTCAGCTCCAGCCAGCTCCAAGATGGACCCATCGCTGGCCAAGGCTGACCCCATCAGTGATGGTGGTAGTACTTGTGTGAGATCATATTTAAGAAAGGGTAAAAAACGCTGTACAACAGTGGCTGGGCAAGAGGAGTGAGAACATGTGAGAGAAACAACTCTGCAGGCACCAAGGTCAGTGAAGAAGGAGGTAGAGGACGTACTCCAGGTGCTGGAGCAGAGATTCCCCTGCAGTCCGTGGTGAAGACCATGGTGACATCAATTGTCCGCTACAGCCCATGGAGTTTAACGGTGGAGCAGATATCCACCTGCAGCCTGTGGAGGACCCCAGCAGTGGAGCAGATGGATGTGCTTTGAAGGAATTGTGACCCCATGGGGACCCCACATTGGAACAGTCTCCTGGCAGGACCTGTGATGTCATTGACTGGAGCCCACACAGAGACAAGTTTTCTGCAAGGAACTGTGACACCATGAGGGACCCACACTGCAACAGTGTGTTCCTGAGGGACTGTACCCCATGGAAAGGAGCACTTCTTGAAGGACCCACACTGGGGAAGTTCATGAAGGACTATCCTATGGGAGGCACCTCACAATGAAGCAGGGGAAGAGTGTGAGGAGGAAGGAGCAGCAGAGACAATGTATAATGAGCTGACTGCAAGTCCTATTCTCCATCCCCTGCACCGCTCGGGGAAAGGAGGTAAAAAAGTGGGGACTGAAGAAAGAAGGGAAGGGGGGGGAAGGTGCTTTTAGATTTGGTCTTACTTCTTATTATCATGCTCTCTTTAATTGGCAATAAATTAAATTAATTTCTCCAAGCGAAGTCTATTTTGCCCGTGACAGTGATTCGTAAGTGATCTCCCCGTCCTTATCTCGACCCATGAACTCATTGTCATATTTTCTCACCCTGTCTTTCTTGAGGAGGAGAAGTGATGGAGTGGCTCCATGGGCACCTGGTGTCCAGTCAAGGTCAACCCACCACAATATAATAAGATTTTAAAAACCCCTTGTGATCACAGAGGTTCCTGAATGGAAATAAAGGTGGTTTTGTGTAAATGGACCTGTATCACACAATTAGAGAAACAAAGAATGGTTGAAGTCAAAAGGAATCCCTAGAGATCATCTGGTCCAAACCCTTTGCTCAAGCAGGGTCTCCTACCGTCAGTTGCCCAAGACCATGTACAGACAGCGTATCTCCAAGGATGGACACTCCATCCACAACATCCCTGGGCAACTTCTGCCAGTGGTCAGTCACCCTGATGGTAAAAACATTTTTCCTGATATTCATAGGGAACCTTGTGTTTCATTTTTTGCCCATTGTCTCTTGCCTGTCACTGGGCACCACTGAAAAGAGCCTGGCTCCATCTTCTTTATACCTTCCCTTCAGGTATTTGTACACATTGATTAATGACGCCCTGAGCCTTCTGTTCTCTAGGCTAAACAGCCCTAGATCTCTCAGCTTTTCCTTTTGTAAGAGATGCTCCAGTCCCTTAATCACTGTAATGTTCCTTCACTGGAGTCTCTCCTGTAGCTTGATCTCTCTCCCATACAGTAGCTTTTTAAACAACCATTCAGAAATCTTGGAGCAGTTTCCGTCTTTTGCTACAAACACTCCCCAGGCTCTGAAAAGGGAAAAAAAGTCCTCTGCAAAAATGGCTGGCATCATGACCCGATGGTTTGAATCAATAACAGACAAGAAGAAAATGTTTTTAGTCTTTTACGGAACACTGTCCCATGTTATAAAGCTCTCCTACCTATTACAAGTACACAGTACACGGCATATAAATCTCTGCTATTACTGTTTTCTGTGCAGTTTCTCTGTAAATTATTGTCTGTTTTTAAGTACAGGAGCTGCACTTTCATTTCACTTTCTAGTTTTCTTCTCTTATTTTTGTATCTGTTCCTATCAATACAAGGTCTAGCCGATCATAGAATCACGGAATCTTAGGTTGGAAAGACTTCTAAGATCATCAAGTCCAACCACCCACCCAACAACACCATGCCTGCTAAATCATACCCCGAGGTGTCACATCTACATGTTTTTTGAACACCTCCAGGGATGGCGACTCCACTACCTCCCTGGGCAGCCTATTCCAATGTCTGACCATTCTTTCAGTAAAGAAATTTTTCCTAATATCTAATCGAAATCTCCCCTGATGCAACTTGAAGCCATCTCCCCTGATGCAACTTGAAGCCATTGCCTCTCATCCTATTGCTAGTTAGTTGGGAGAAGAGAACAACAGCTGCCTCACTACAACCTCCTTTCAGGCAGAGAGCAATAAGGTCTCCCCTCAGCCTCCTCTTCTCCAAAATAAACAGCCCCAACTCCCTCAGTAGCTCCTTGTAAGACTTGTCCTCTAGACCCCTCACCAGCCTCATTGCCCTTCTCTGGACATGCTCAAGCACCTCAATGTCCTTCTTGTAGTGAGGGGCCCAAAACTAAACACAGTACTCCAGGTGCGGCCTCACCAGTGTTGAGTACAGGGGTACGATCACCTCCCTACTCCTGCTGGCCACACTATTCCTGATACAAACCAGGATGCCATTGGCCTTCTTGGCCACCTGGGCACACTGCTGGCTCATGTTCTGTCGGCTGTCCACCAACACCACAAGGTCCTTTTCTGTCAGGCAGCTTTCCAGCCACTCCTCCCCAAGCCTGTAGTGTTGTATGGGATTGTTGTGACAGAAGTGCAGGACCTGGCATTTGGCCTTGTTGAAATTCATACAGTTGGCCTCGGCCCATGGATCCAGTGTGTCCAGATCCCTCTGCAGAGCCTTCCTACCCTCCAGCAAATCAACACTCCCACCCAACTTGGTTTCATCTGCAACCTTACTGAGGGAGCACTCAATACCCTCATCCGGATCATTGATAAAGATGCTAAACAAGACCGAACCCAAAACTGAGCCCTGGGGAACACCACTCATGACCAGCTGCCAGCTGGATTAACTACATTCACTACCACTCTCTGCACTCGGTCATTCAGCCAGTTCTTTATCCAGAAGAGAGTACACCCATCTAAATCATGCGCAGCTGGTTTCTCCAGGAGGATGCTGTGGGGAACAGTGTCAAAGGCCTTACTAAAGTCCAGGTAGATAATATCCACAGCCTTTCCCTCATCCACTAGGCAGGTCACCATGTTCACAGAAGGAGATCACATTGGTCAAGCAGTAACCAGGTTTATCAAGCAGGAATCCGATTGGTCAAGCAGGTCATCTGACTTTACTATAGAATATTCCCTCTCTCATTTTATACATTTATCTCAGAATGTCTCCAGTCTCCAGCATCACTATTCCATTTCCATTTGCTGTTAGTATCTTCCCTTAATTACATTTTGGAAATGAAAACAAGCACGTTTTTCTTCCCTCTTCCTTTTTTATTCTTGAAACTCATGCAATTTGCATGTTTCCTCAGGATTTATTGTTTGTGACGCTTAACATCCAGGATGATGGATAAGTTCAAAAATTGAAGGCTGCTTTATGTCATAGAATCTTTATCACGAACACTGTTGTAGATAATCTTTTTCTGACTATAACTAGTTGACCCATGATCCAGCTGAAGCTCTAAAAGGAAACCTAAATAAAAAGCATTTTACAAGTCTTCCATTAAATTAAAGCTCTCTAAATGAGAGTCCCAGGACTTGGTTTCATTATATGAATACTTGATACTCTTTTGAGGAGTCAGAGTTTATAAATTAATGAATCAGACATAAATACTATACACTAGTTTAATCTGAGGCAATTAATCTTCCTCTGGTATTTTTCATGCTCTTTAATAGGAAACAGTACCCATAATGCTTATTCTGGGTCCTTAAAGTTCAGAAGCATTTCTCAGCATGATTAAAGTGTGAAATGTATTTGAAACCAACTACTTCTGACAACTGCCATTATAGACATATTTGCAAATCATTTTATAATTCCTTAATAACAAGAAGTTCTTATTATCTTTTGAACTTTTGGGCTCTGTTGTGAGCAACAAAAAATAAAAAACTTTTGCTTTAATTGTATAAGGGCCATGTAAGAAAAAAAGTCACAATTATAAACGACTGCTGTCAAACGAAGCAGTGCAGGTCATGCAGAGTGTGCTGGTTGATTATATACATTGATGCTAACTAGACTACAAGAAGAAGGAAGAAATGACATCCACATTTTTTCAAAAGACTGCTTAAAGTCTTGCTCAGTAAACAAGTTTATGAATTCCATTTTTATAGTGTACATGTAAGATAAACTGGTTTACTGTTTTGTGAGTATTTAGAAAATTAATAAATCAGAATGCGTTGTATTCTGATTTGTCATGAAATGTTTATACACATTTTGTCAAGTGATGCAACAGACTATAGACGGGATTTTTGTACTTTCCTAATTTTTGTACTCTCTTGAATGGATCCTGTAGAAGTCTGGGGCGTACACTTTATTTATGATCTTCTCGTATCTACCAGTTAAGGTTTGTTGACATAAAGCATTAAAAAAATGCCAACAGAGTTATCTCTCCCCAAAGTTTAAAAATCTGACAATAAAAGAAGATAAGAGGTAGAAAAAAGGGAGAATTATCAGTCATATTTCAATTATTTGAGCTAAAGCTGACAAAAAAAAGCCAACAGTTGAGATGATAGCAATAATGAATAACCCTTTTCAGGTGCTTTCCTCTCTCCATTGACTCTAGACAGCTTTCACTAGATGCCTTATTTAGAGATGGTAATCATGAACTGGGGTGCATCTCATTGAGTGATTACTCCTAAATGATGAAGTTTCTGTTTTTACCGAGACTTGATTCAATATCTGATGCAGTCTATGTCCTTACTCAGAGGACTATGAGTCCTGCTTTATTTCTGCACAGTGACGAAAGAATGGAACGTCCTTTGTCACAACTCCTATTGAAGCTAAATTACTCGACTGACAGAGTAAAGAACATTACATAAAGAGTAATGGTGCCAAAAGAAAGCAAAGAGAACTCTTATGTCAACGTGCACATGGTAAGCCCTGTTAAAAAAAAAAGGAGCATCTTTGCTTCCTGATTTTCAGAGGCTTTTAGCTAGGGCATATGAGAAATACTTTATTTGGAACAAGCAAAGATAACCCCCAGTGGAGAGAAATCTATTTCAATTCCAAATTTTGAGTCCTATCTGTAGATATCTAGGCCACTCAAAAAAAGCGAAGACTTCAACAGGAAAGATTTATCTCCCCTCCTCTGCACAGGCAACTCTCTAAGTAAGCAGCAACTGTAATAAACTTGATGAACTGATATTTCAAAACCCCATTATACCCTCATTTTCTATGGCTTTCCAGTCGTTATATAGAGGAACATAATTTAATGTTAATATAATGCTAACACTAATACCAGAATCTACTTAAAACTACTTTTCACTTTCAGACTTTCATTAAATAAGTCGTTAACATTTTGGATAAAATGTTAATGTCATCACCACTAAAATGTTTTTGTCCTGTATAAAACTGAATTTATTGTGTGTAGATGTGAGTTTTCCATATGGCCAGTGTCTTATCACGGATTCTAGAATATACTTTTTCTGAGTAGAAAAAGTTTTCTATGGGTATTGGAACTAGTAAAGCCCAATTATTTATTTAGCTATGCCTTTTTCCATTTCTTTGGATCACAATATCCACTTGCTCCATCCTCTTCTGGCTTTTGTGGGCACCTGGCATCCAGTCAGGCTAAGCCATGACAAATAGTTAGCTTTATTTGAAATTAAAAATAGGTCAAGTGACAGACAAACAGATACTACTAAACAATCAGAGTAAACTACTTTATGTGCTACACATAAACTGGTAACATATGGGCTATCGAGCTAAAAAAAAACCCAAACCCACCAAAAAAGAAATCAAAAACAAACACAAAACCTCCACAAAAAAACAAGAGTTGGTGGGTTGACTCGGCTGGACACCAGGTGCCCACCAAAGCCGCTCTATCACTCCCCTCCTCTGCTGGACAGGGGAGAGAAAATACAACAAAAGGTTTGTGGATCGAGGTATGGATAGGGAAAGATTACTCACCAATTACCATAATGGGCAAACCAGACTCAACTTGGGAAAAATTAATTTTATTTATTACCAATCAATATCAGAGTAAGACAATGAGAAAATAAAAACTAAATCTTAGAACAACTTCCCTCCACCCCTCCGTTCTTCCCGGGCTAAACTTCACTCCTGATTTTCTCTATATCTCCTTTGTTCCAGCAGTGCTGGAGGATGGGGAACAGCGGTTGCGGTCAGCTCATCACATATTGTCTCCACTGCTCCTTCCTCCTCACACTCTTCCCCTGCTCTAGCGTGAGGTCCCTCCCATGGGACACAGTCCTCTGTGAACTTCTGCAACATAAGTCCTTCCTACAGTCTGCAGTTCTTCAAGAACTGCCCCAGTATGGGCACTTTCCACAGGGTGCAGTCCTTCAGGAACAGAATATTTCAGCATGGGACCCCCACAGGGTCACAAGTCCTGCCAGCAGACCTGCTCCGGCGTGGGCTCCTCTCTTCACAGGTCCACAGGTCCTGCCAGCAGCCTGCTCCAGTGCAGGCTTCCCACAGGGTCACAACCTCCTTTAGGAGGATCCACCTGCCCCGTCATGGGGTCCTCCGTGTGCTGCTGGTGGATGTCTGCTCCACCATGAACCTCCATGGGCTGCAGGGAAATCTCTGCTATGGTGCCTGAAGCACTTTTTCCCCCTCCTTCTTCACTGACCTTGGTGCCTGCAGAGTTGTTTCTCTCACATAGTCTCACTCCTCTCTCTTCTGACTGCAGTTGCTGCTGTGGAGCAGTTTTTCATTTTTCCCCTTGCTGTAATACATAATCACAGAGGCTCTACCACCATTATTTATGGTCTTGGCCATGGCCAGGAGCAGGTCCATCTTGGAGCCAGCTGACATTGGTGCTATCAGATGCAGGCGAAGCTTCTAGCAGCTTGTCATAGAAGCTACTCCTGTAGCCTCTCTGCTATCAAAACCTTGCCACGCAAGTCCAATACACAATAAAAACCCACACAGAGTTCCCTGCTAAGAACACAATTAGAAGTCAACTTAGCAAGGCATAAGCAAGATTTTGAACACTGTTGTCTACTAGAGGAGATAATTTCTATGGCTGTTTTAACTAAATTGACCCAGGAAAAATATGAAAGATTGCTTGGAAACAATCTAAAGATTGAATGGAAATTCATGACTTCCTGAAAGCTGGAAGTCAGACAAAAACACCAGCAGGCCTGCATGGATGAACAAGGAGCAGTCTGTCTTATGGCTGAGATGTATAAAACTGAGACATAAATGAAGTATACGGAAGGTGGAGACCGGGGGAAAGTCTAGAGCAAGGAAAACATACGCGTGGTGGAAGAGGATCAGGGCCAAGAATACTGAAGCAAAGTGGACTTATGTAAGTCTTTAGGCTCTGATGGTATGCACCCATGAATGCTGAGGGATCAGGCTGATTTTATGTCAAGGACGTTCTCAATAATCTTTCAGTGATCATGGTGTATTGGGAGAGGTGCCTGAGACTGGAGAAAGTAAATACCACTCGTATCTTCAAAAACGGCAGGAAGGAGGACCCAGGTCAGCCTTACCTCAGTCTCTGGGAACAAGATGAAGCAACTAATCCTGGAAACCATTTCTAGGCACATGAAGGATAGAAAGGTGATCAGGAGTAGTCAGCATGAATTCACAAAACGATACACGTGAATGCATGCAAGTATCTGAAGTGATGTTGTAAAGCAGATGGAGCCAGTCTCTTCTCAGTGGTGTCCACTGACAAGATCAGAGTCAACGAGCAAAAACTGAAACACAGCAGACTCCCTATGAACCTCATGAAACATTTTTACTTTGAGGGTGACTTAGCACTGGCACAAGTTGCCAGGGAAGTTGTGGAGTCTCCATCCTTGGACATGTATAAAATCTATCTGGACATGGCCCTAGGCAGTCAGCTCTAGATGATCCTGTTTGAACAGAGAGGTTGGTCAAGATGACCTCTACGCTGTCTTTCTATCCTCAGCCATTCTGAGATGTTGTGATTTCTGAGCAAATTCACAAAGAATTGCTAACTGTGTTTTAGCTGGACTCATTTCTTTTTCATTTTGTGCGTCTAAGAGTTTCTTTAGCAGAGCTATGATTATGCACACATTGTATAAAAGGTGTCCAATAAGGGGAGTTTAGGGGATTATTTTCTTGCAAAAATAGAATTTTCTGTTTGTTACTCTGTGTTATGCACAGTTCTTAATTGGCACTAAGAGATGGAAATACACAGTCAATGCAAAAAGTTCTACAAGCTGAAACATAGCATGTAACTTGACATCTGCAATAACAAGAGTGGAAATAGCACTTACTGATGTCTGCTGTGTGATAGCACCTCACTGTCAGAAATATACCATATTAGAGTCCTCGTCTTGCTGACCAAACAGAATTCTCATTGTACTGTCATAAACAGGTGGATTAGGATCCATGTAAAAAGAAGGAAACATCTCATGTAATGTAGTCCAAAAAATATGTAATTAAACATTTCATATTGAAGGTAAAGTATCACTAGCACAAAAATATTATTCTTCCACATGGATTCACATATTCAACATTTTCATTAATACCTTACTCTCCAAGCATATGAACTTTGCTAACGACACACATTTCCTGTGTGCACAGTTCCATATTTGGTGAAAGCACAAGACAGTCCGGCCTGTGCAATCAAGCATTTGCCCTCATCTTCTGTGCAGAAGGCTTATCAAGGAGTCCGGCAAAACTAATCTGAAAAAGAGCCTAAATATCTGTAAACCAGAACAGTCAAGGTCACTGTGGGTTTTGAACTACCTGTCTAGTAAAAGATTATGAATGTTCCTATCAGTGACTGTGCTTAAGCATAATTTATCAGCAAAGTGCTAACCCAGTCTCTACTCTCAACATGGAGCCTCAAATTTGATGGCAACTACCATCTCCTCCATTTCGTGTGCTTGAGCAAGGTATAGCTCCTCTGGGAACCTCCTGACTTTATTTTTCATTCTTAGATTCCACTGTTTCTAAGACATTGTTTCGTAAGGCTCTCTTCTTTTCCACTCCATTATTTTCTGTGAAAATCTTCTCCAAACACAGCATGTAAAACTTCTGCCTTTTTGCTGGCTGTTTCTCTGCAAGCCATGCTGGCATTTCCCATCTCGCTTGTTTCTCCTGTTCATGTCCAGTCCTTTTTTCTCCACTTCTCTTTCTTCAACATCTTTTTTATTCAAGCCAAGTTTTTGCTTTTGTTTTTTTTTTTCTTTTTTTCCCCAGGTTTTGTTCACCACAGTTCTTCCCATGATATTAAGATTCTCGTTATTATTTGCTTCTGTTCAATGATTTGAAGCTGTAGTTGTATTGCCCCTTCATCAGTCTTCCTGGTATACTTTTGTTTGTCAGTTTACTTCCTTGTTTCCTTCTACCCTTATTATCAAACAGAAGAATTAACATAACAAACAGCCATGTATATCCATCCCCTTCTTGTCTCGTATTTTTGACATCTTTATTCCAGCAGACAAGCAATTCTGTCAGTGCATGCTTGCCTTTGTTAAGATTAAGCTTTTTCAAGGAATAGTAAGACTGACAGCCTGCTCTAAAATAGTCAGATTTAACCTCCTCCAGATATATGTATTTATTATTCAAATAGAAATAGTGCTTGAGGGCCCAGAATCCTCAATCTTGGTTGTACTGGATTGATTTTTAAGCTAGAGAGTGTAAAAATACAGTCCTGGTCCCTTCTGTCAAGGCCCACAAAGATAAGCATCGCGGGAAAGGACCTGGAAACATATTACAGGCAAATATAAAAGCATGCACCTACACACTCAGGGTCAGTCCCAACATAAGGTCAGAAATTACAGACCCTGTAGGCACACTCAGACTTTTTACTCAGAGACATCTTGTGCTACAGAGAGGAGGCAGAACACTCAGTAGAGGAAGTATCCAGAAGAAAAGTCCTTTTCTTATTTCATGCAATGGCAAAAAATTGTGACTCTTACATTTCTAGCTCAGTCTACTTCAAACTGTGACTATACTAATAGTGGACAACCATTAGAGAGCAGGCTATTTACATCTGTGTAAGAAAAAATGCCAACACTTCGACTTCTCTCCTTCTCTGAGTAAAGACTTCCCATCCCAACAATACTGTAAGAAAGGATGTGGTCAGTGATATGAGCAATAATAAAGATAATAGTGTACTGCCTAGAACTAGGTTGCATCATGGAAGGGAGTTTACAAGAACAGGGGAAAAAAGCTGTTTCCTGATCCCAAAAATATTCATCTAAACGTGAAAGGCTGATAGGTAGAAATGAAAAGAAAAACAGAAACAGAGAAAGAACAGCAAATTGCTAGGTTGTAGAAGAGAACAGCAACTGCTTTCCTGAGGGATTATAGCAAATTAGCTTTCTGGATGTATAATCTCATAATACTAAACAGTCAGAGGTGAAATTCAGTCTCTTGATGAGGGATAATAATTTTCAGATTTTTTCTTACTTCTTTCTTGTATTTGTGATGACAAAGAAGGGCTTGTCTCCTTCAAAACTCAAAGCTATATTTTTATATCACAATATTCCTAGACCAACGAAATCTTTTTTTTTCAGGATAATCTAAAATTGTCCCTTTTCCTTCCATCTCAGCCTTGCTTATGTCTCATTTGCATTTAGCCTAGCAATTTTGTTGTGCTGTTTAGGTGACAGACAGACACATATCCCAGCTTTCAAATATACGCTACTTCTATTGCTTCTGAAGGTAGGAAAGATTCTTCAGACATATATTGCACCTGAATTAGCCAAGACTCCTCAGAGATCTGGTGCCGTACGTTTTTAAAGATATACTTATGACTCTTAAGGATTTTATTATCAGGTTTTCATTCTTTCTCAGAAATTGGCTTGTGCTGCTCTATTCCTTTTTTTATGGCATTGGTCTGTCTCACACAAAAACTGTTTGGTAGTCTTATTTTAATATAAAAATAAAGGGATATCTACTTTCATCCCTCAGTTACCTACCAGCAGACATACCGTAAACTGCAACAGTCTCATGAATAAATAAATAAATAAATCCAAGAAAATTAGTCTAATTATATTCTTCCATGCAGTACATCCACCTAATCAAAATTATAGTGCTGTACTGTGGAACTTTGGGGCTGTCATACAGACCTTTAAATAAAAAGGCTAATGTTTAAATGACAAAACAAGGTAATTCAGAAGAAAAATAGACAGCAGATACCATTTTTCTATGTTCTGTTTAAATGAATTACAGATTATTCGACTTAAGGTCATATCTGCCTATACCTGAGTTTAGAGGCATTTCAGAACTGAAATCCAGATACAAGATATGAGAAGGACCTCCATTTTTAATAGGCCATTTTCAGATCTGAATATTTCAAATTCAATAACTCTGTTCTTCAGGCCAACAAGAGCTATAGTTCTTATATGTATTACAGATATATTTACAACACGAATATTGCACCTGAAGTATGCTGCTCCTCAGATAACAAGGATACGGTCCTCAAGGGGCTATGTGATAGCCTGTACCCCAAATGGATTCTGTTCTTTATTAACTATTCTCTGTATAAATAATACTTGTCTAAAACACCTAAAGGATGCAAGTCTTTGAGTAAAACAGTAAACAAATTGAATTAACACATCTCAGAAACTGCATGCCCTTCTATTGCAACCTAACATCCCAGTTCTTCACATTTCCCTCTTCCATCCACTGAGTGTAAGTTACCAAACCTCATCCTCCTTCATCTTCAGGCAAGCCTGAATTCTCTCTATGCCAGAAAAAATGCCTGCACCTATAGACCTAACTGCAGGTATGTATTCAGCAGGAAAGGTGGGAACAGGGGGGAAAGAAAGGAAGAAAACAAGTTTTACTCTTCTGCTTACAGCAATGGCATCACTTTCATCAATGTACATTCCCAGTACAGTGTTGTATTTGCTCTTCTCATACCATTTAGATTCAGAGAGAAGCTGTAACATTACAGAGTTTTCAAAGAGGATGCAGCTCTCTGCTGCTATAAACCCACAGCAGAGCCTCGTCCCCATTGCAAGGGCAATAGAAAGCAGGACAAAGACATTCACAGCAAGGCAAGCATGCTGCCAGGTTTAAGACCTTATACGAGAAATATGAGGCAATAATGTACTGGAGAAAATACAGTTAAGCTACAATGTTATGTTCTGGAGTGACTGGGAAAAAGAAGCAGATGATTAGATGCAGAAGTAGTACTGTACACTGTTTAGCAGAAAGCAGTCAGGAATACATACAGAGGAAAGGGAAGGGTAAAATGACTGTTGGTGAAACTACCTCAATTGCTTCACTACCCAAAACTGAAACCTATTAAAGAAATGTAAAAGGAAAAAAAATTACTGAGGAGGAAATCCTATCTTCTCCAGTTCAGTTCTGATTCTTGGCGCCCACATTTTATGCAGATTTTCACTGGGACATATCTAGACATTTCCAAACTGAAATGAGTACATATGTAGTATGACCAGAAACTGGAGCAAGCACATGTATAGTGCAACCAGGAGCAGCTTGTGAGATTCAGAGGACATTTCTGGAAAGAACAGACAATATGCCGCCACGTTTTTTCAGGCTTGATCACTGGAAAGCGACTATTAATAAGCCAAATACAAACCAAGACAGATGACTATTGCCAAAGCAAATTCTTCTAGTTCACAGGTTCCTGGCTGGAAAAGCATGGTAGCACTTCACACCCGTGAAGAACTCTCTTCAAAGGCACTTTTAGAAGCCTAGGGACTGCAAAATATATATCTGAACAAAAGGGAATGATGAGAGGGCTGGAAGGGAGGAGAATCATTCAAAAGGCTGGAACACTTATGCAAGGAGGAAAGGCTGAAAGAGTTGTAGTTGTTCAGACTGCGGAAAAGAAGCCTCCACGGAGAGCTTATTTAAGATTTTCAGTATATGGAGGGAGCTTATAAGAAAAACAGAGAGGCTTTTTACCAAAGAATGCAGTTACAGGACAACGGGCAAAAGAGGACAGGTTTAGATTGGACATAAGGAGGAAATTTTTTACTACGACAGTGGTGAGACACTGGAACAAGTTGCCCAGAGAAGTGATGGATGCCCCATCATTGGAAGTGTTCAAGGTCAGGTTGGATTGGGCTTTGAGCAACCTGATGTAGTGAAATATGTCCCTGCCCGTGGCAGAGGGGTTTGAACTAGGTGATCTTCAAAGGTCCCTTCAAAGCCCAACCATTCTATGGTTCTATTATGCTATGACAACCATTTCTTTTGTTATTTATCCTACATAGACCCCATTGTTAGACCTGGTGTAAAGTCAAAACTCACTAAAGTGTGTACAGTACCCACATATATGTCTCCAAATCTTTGCTTCCTCTAGTCACTTCTTAAAACAGGATTTTCCTGCTTTTACCTATTTTAATTTAATCTACTTAATATTCTTATTCCTTGAGATAGCAAGCTACTAGTGGATTTTGTTTCATGACCTTCACTGGCATCTTTAACCATAGAAATGATTGATTATGTGTTTACTGCTTACAACTCCTTAGAAAAATTCATATTACATTTAGCAAAGGCCATAGAGACATTCTCATAATCCTTCACTAAACAACAGAAACAACTGACACTCAGAATTATTTCCTACTATTCACGTAGCCAACACAATAAAGAAATCAGTAAGAAAGACAAGGATCATACCTGTAATCTTGGAGAATGGAATGTTCATGGGTGGAAAAGCAGTATGCTCAGGTAAATTCTGTGTTAAACCCTTTGGTGTTTTGGAAAAACAAAGCGTATGTGAAGAAGGCATTTAGATGGAGGAGTGTACCTTTATGAATGATTCTTTAAACTGATCCTTTAATAAACTCTTGAACTTGAGTTACTTGATTAACTGATACCAGTTGTATACAAATAGCAAGAACAATGATACATTTAACAACGGTGAAGTTGAAGAGCTGTGCTTTTTAATTTTATCTCTCAGTCTCTACTTTTTTGGGTCAGCATTTGTAATAGAGTAACCCAGGCTGCCAGTGCATCCCTTCCAAAGACTTCTGAGATTTCATTAAACACTGTTTTACTGGTATTCTGCACAGTAAAACTGCTAGTAGATAAATGAGGAAAAAACACTGAAATAGAAGGAGAGAAGATAGAAGAGAGATCAATGAGCATGAAAACACTTCGTAAGTCTGTGCTGCAGATTCTGTCTCAATTTCTGATGGATTCCTTTTCTCAGTCCACCCGAGGGCAACTGGAATTTAAACTTGCTCTGTAATCTGCAGTCCTGTGCATTTTTCTGTACCTATCTGACAAAGAAATGTTGAAGCAAGAATTTGCTTTTTAGCCAGAAGTCCGAATCTGAAGAATTAATGCCACAAAAAGGCACAGAACAGAGGAAGGAAGCAGCAAAAAAGACCTGCATTAGTATCTAGTGTTAATTTTTCAATACTATACACAAATTGTTTAGATAGCACTTTAGATATGCAAGTGTCCTAAGATGCCTTAAACTGAAATCAATAAGACCTGCCACAGAAATACTGCTTAGCATTAGCGTAAAACTAAAGGGAAGGCTTCAGACCGAATTATCCCTATGAGAAAGAGAGTTTGAAGATTTCTGAAGCAAATGGAAACTCAGTTTCCAGAAATGAAAGAAAACCTTCAAAAAACTTTTGAGAGACACTGTTGTCAAAACATATTAGTATGTAACATACGTAGGTTAAAATGTTGGTCTAACAGGGATAATGCACTCTAAGCCATAAAGGCACTCTACAGAACTGTAAAATCAACTTGAAAAGTAGCTTGGAGACAAGAATGCAATATGGTAAAACACCAGTTAGTCAACCATTGTTTACTGTCAGTTTCAGTTCTCTAAAATCAAAGCATTATGTCTCAGCCTACACTGCTTGTGCTTTTTTTTTTCTTTTATCTCAGCCCTGTCTCCTATAGATATTAACAGTTAAAATATTTCTGGTGTTTTTAATCTTAGTATTGCAAAGAAACAACCAGTCAATGCATAACTATTCTGCGGTGAGTACTATTATCTCAGCTAACAGGTGGATGAGTGACTTGTCAGGGCAATAGTTGCATTTAAGTAGTAAAATAAAAAAAAATGAAATAAGAATAATAATTAAAATAGCCTACTGGCTGGCTAGATGGAAAGTTGGATTTTAAATTTTCATAATTAATCTTAAATAAAAAAGATGTAATTTAAAAGGATGAGTTGTTTTTTGGTTTGTTTTTTTTTTTTTTAATTCTGTAAATACCTGATTTGTTCTGTTCTCTGTTATATTTTACCAGCAAAGTTTTTAGTCTTAAAATATAAATTTGTATTTTTTAAAGCAATAAATATTAGTTCTGTATAAAATGACAAGCAGTCTCTGTCTGCTGTTCATGGTCATATTGTATTATTGTGAAGGGAAAAGGTATGAAATATTTGGCACAATATGCCCCATTATTATTAATGCAGCCAATTCTATGAAACTGTACTGGAACAATCTTATTTTACATTCATTGTAACAGAAGGAAAACAGCGTCACAGCATGACCTTATGAAAGTATTTCTCAAATTTATCAAATTCATTAATCAACTACCTTCTCTTTGAAATCATTCTGTAAAATAATTTATTAGACTTTCCATAATAGTCACATATGCTAAACTCAGCTATCACAGATGCTTCCACCACCTAGTCTGATAACTAGCTTTTGTCACAACATGACCTTCTTTCTCCGAAGTACCAAAGCATGCTAATTAGACCTATGAAAGGGGAATAAATCCTCTCTGTAAAAGCTCATATTTTTCCCTGTCTGAAAACTTCATGTAGTGTTATGTGTATATATTCTTATTAAACATGTTGCATACACCTCCTGATTTTCACATAAATTGTTGTTTAAACATCAGTAAAAATATTTAGGTGTTTTGTTTCATTTTGGTTTTTTAACATTATGCTGCATGCATGTAATTTCACTCATGATTCAGTATCTCACTTTTTGAAATTGTTGTATTTGTCTTTTTACACTAAAATCTCTGAAACTGCAAATATTAATGAAATCGTAATAAACTAGCTTGAAATGGCACCTTAATATGTTTTAATTGGCATGTACAAATGTCTTCTGCAGGAGTGGCAAATTCTGCAAGACTGAGATATTGATCATTAACACAATGATCCATGTCACAAGCACCTCAGTTTATCATAATCTCATTTCCTTAATGACAGAAGCAAGCATTTTAATTCAGGAGATACTCCAATAAATCAGCACGGTATTGAATCTGAATGCTATCAGAAAGAACAGTACTTAGTTGGATCAAATGGTAAAATATTTTCAGCAAACACTATAAAAACAGCAAAAATTGTGTCATGATCATGATAATATGGTTACTAAGTTAACCCTTAAGTCACATACCATCGTCAAGGACTTCAGGAAATTTCCCTGGTAGAGTAACCCAAAATTTGTGGATTTTTTAATCCTGTTTACTTTTTTACTCTTCAGGTAACTTAAAGTTGTATAAATTGGAGTATTTAAATGACAATAATGAAGCTGTGTATAAATATTTTTTTCTGCTAAAAAAAAAAATGCTGCTCAGACAGACCCTTTGTATATTGGCTTTATGTATCTGTATAAAAAAGAGCTAGGTGCAAATAAGCTATCACTAAGAGTCAAAAGCACTGAAAAGTAATAACTGCAGAAAGGAAAATCTCTTACTCTGAGTCACTGTGCCCTATCAATGTAATATGAGGTAAACAGCTGTACCATGATTGGATGTTGAGAAAAGAAGGGGCATCCAAACTCTGACAACAGAGACGTGTATACGAAGGTTTATGACTAATCAAAATGAAGGTTTTTCACCAACGATGCTCTGACAAGCATCCATCATTCAAGAGATGCAAAATATTAGCCCTGCCAATAGGGAATCTTTGGGCTAAAGTAAGACAAGAGAGGTAGGAGATGGTATACGAGAGTGAAAATCGCTATGAGTATGATAAGCATAGCTGGGATAAAAAAGAACCAAAGACCACGTCAGAGACAATTCTTTCACTGTCAGGAAGTGATGCCTCGCCAAAAAGATCAGCTTTCACATAAGTGCACAGATTCTGAGATCGTATCTTTCAGTAAGTAAAACTGATTAAAAGTATGATAAAGAGAAAACAATCTCATTTCAGTATTTTGGGGGAATATCTTTAGATTTTCCCCTTTTGCATTTTTTTATTGATTACAATAAAATAATATGGTATAATTTGTATTATTTTTTCCTTGTACTGTGTGTCATACAACAAAAAATTTTGATGGACCTCAGTTGATGTTCCTGTCCCACTTCACCAACTCCCTACAGTTTTCATATTTTTTGTTATTTTGAATATGTAGATTATTTACATAAGAAAACAAATAAGCAAACAAATAAACCACCTTTCCCAGGGAGCCCTAAGTCATCTGGTCACTGCTGCTATATGTATCATCAAAATATTATCCTTTTAAGAGAATCATAAAATCATTTGTATATTTCTCTTGCTTGAAAAAGTATTAAATCTTGGATTCAGAATTAAAAACAGACGATATGTATTAGATTGGTCTGCCACTAATGCCATATGGCAGTTTCCAAACTGCGGGTGAACTCTCGGCTTGAATTGCTGTTGACCAGTCAAGACCAAAATTTTACTTGAGGATCCTGTAGAGATAATCTTCTTAAGATGAGTATATCACCAGTAGACACAAATACTGCTAAAAACTTTCATAAAGTACAGCTCATGGACTAGTTAAACATAACATGCTTAGTTGAGAGGTAGGCCTGTGCAAAACTCATGAAGTTTAATAAGGCTGAGTGCAAGGTCCTGCACATGGGTTAGGGCAATCCAAAGCACAAATACAGGCTGGGCAGAAAATAAATTGAGAGCAGCCCTGAGAAGATGGGGATGCTGGCTGACAAGAAGCTCAACATGACCTGACAAATGTCGCTCGCAGCCCAGAAAGCCAGCTATATCATGGGCTACATCAAAAGAAGCGTTGCCAGCTGTTTGTGGAAGGGGATTCTGCCCCTCTACTCCACTCCAGTGGGACCTTAGATGGAGTCTTGTGTCTAGCTCTGGAGCCCTCAGGGCAGGAAAGACGTGAATCTGTTGGAATGGGTCCGGAGGAGAGCTACAAAAATGATCCGAGGGCTGGAACACCTCTCCTACAAGGACAGGTTGAGAGAGTTGGGGCTGTTCAGCCTGGAGAAGAGAAGGCTCTGAGGAGACCTTACTGCAGCCTTTCAGTACTTAAAGGGAACGTATGAGAAAGATGAGGACAAACTTTTTAGCAGGGCCTCTTGCAATAGGATAAGGGCTAAAGGTTTTAAACTGAGGGAGGGTAGATTTAGGCTAGATATAAGGAAGAAACTTTTTACAGTGAAGGTGGTGAAAGAGTGGAACAGGTTGCCCGGAGAAGCTGTGGATGCCCCCTCCATGGAAGTGTTCAAGGCCAAGTTGGATGGGGCTTTGAGCAACATGGTCTTGTGGAAGGTCTCCCTGCTTTTGGCAGGGGGGTAGAACTACATGATCTTTAAGGTCCCTCCAACCATTCTACAATTCTTTGATTCTACGACAAGTTGTAAAGAGCTGAGAGACTATTCACTGAATTGTTTCCAAGGAACAGATGAGTAAGCTCTTCGCATGGACTCTCAATTGTGTTATCAACAAGAAATATCTTTGTGAAACAGATTTTAGAAAGAAGATAAGTTTTGTAACCTTGCATAGATGAGGACACAGATTTTCAATATTCTGCATTATACTAACTTCTCTTCTTCAAGCACTCTTTGCATTTTGGTTGGAAAGATACATGACACCAACTGTTTAATGTTTATAAACTGGAATTTTAATAATAGACCTCAAACAGTACATGTCTTCCTTGTTATTGATCTCTGTGCACTTGGATATTCATACTTAGTGAGGACCTATGGACTGTTGTCATTCAAAGGTCTTTATAATTTTGGTGCTTTGCTAGAAGCCCTTATAAAAATAAAAAACATGAACTTTTGTGGGTAATAGTTTGCCAGAAAGTTATGAAACTGAAGGGAGAATAATTTATGTCTCAAAATATATGAAAAATACACTGCAGTATAAGTACGTATTTTAAGTCCTTGTGAAAGACTTGGAACACCATTAAAGAAACACTTATGTTGTAAAATGAGAATATGAATGAAAGACATCTATTTTCAATTGAGCATAACAAAGATTTGTCTTTTTCTTTGTGCAGGTGATATTTAGCTGACTTGACTAAAGGTCAACTCAATTGACTAAAAGTAAATTCAACTTGCGTTTTCTTCTAAGCATGTGAAAAAATTTAAGTATCTCATGGTATCGTTTTTCAACTTGCCAGTCATTTAATCTGTATTTTTTAAAAGAGCTTAGATACATTGTTTCCATCAAGCGCCAACTTTTAATTTCTTGAGGCAGATCTGGCTCACATCTTTGTTATTACTAAGCACTAACATTTAATAAAAACTTACACATAGTCTGTTGGAATAGAAATAAAATGCACAGAGAACAAAAATAGGGATCAGCAAGCAACTACAATGAAGTAAAGAGGAAAAATGTCCCATTTTTTAAATCTGTTCTAGATCTTGGGAAATATAAGAGTTTCCTATTACTCTACTAACTGTGGACGTGCATGAGACAAGTAGGACTAGAAACAAGATGTGATCTAAGCATTGAAACGTTTGTGTCCACGGTGCAAAGCATGTCAATGCATTAAGTGTTGAGATTTCCACAGAAAGAAGAGGATGCCTCAAAACTGAAGCCCAAAAAGCCCAACTAATGTGTGCGAAGCTGGAGCTGGATCTCAACAAAAAGCAGTTCCTGTCATGTTGAGAGAGGATTGTATGCTTGAAATCATTCAAGACTCCAAGTCTACAGTATTATTTTACTAGTGTACATTCTACTACTTTTCTCTCAAAAGTAAAGCAAAGACCACTGTTTTCTTTAAAATAACCTTTACTCTATACAGTTTTCCTGAGTGTACACGTTTAGACCACTGCTCCACAGCACAGACAACCAGTGGATTCACTGCCCTCACTAGTGGCTCTGGGCTGTAGAAATAGGTTCTTGAAGAGAAAAAAATGTTCAGTTCACTTCCTTTAATCCTTCTGGACTGAAAAGTTGTATTTATTTATTAATGACCCATAAATAACAAGTAATCAGAGAAATCTACACTTACAAGATAAATAAAAAATTCAGAATATAAAGGAAAATACTAGATACTTGCAACATTGATACACATCTACAAATTTCTAAACACCCTTTGTTAACCAGTCCCAATGAGTTCTCATACACACATGCGCACACATATACACAGACACACTCTCCCCAGATGCAGGGGTTGCAGCTGACAGCACCCATGTGCCTCGCCCGAGGTCTTGTTTCCTCCCCAAGGTCTCCAAGGTTTCTCTTGACTGCTTTACTGCAGTGATCCAGTTGGGACCACACATAAATGTGAATCTTACTTTTATTTAACAAGAAGAAGGCTTTAGAGCCAGCTCCACCTCTCAGGACTGTTACATATTTTATGTTAATCACTGGCAGACCAGAGAAAAGATAATAGCTCCAACAAAACTTATTGAGACTGCATGCACTTGTAATGATTCAGCAGGGTAAGAGTTTAGTTCAGACACTTCTCTAAAATGAAAACACGTGGTTTCAAGGACCCTAATATAGAAAAAGGATTTGAATCTGGGTTTCCAGAATTCTGGCTAATTGCTCTAAGATTTGAACTATTGAGAAAGAAAATTAGAAATTGTTTCATTTATACTGTGAAAAAAAAATAGAATCTCCTAATAAATTTTGTGCAGAGCACAACCTATTAGGCATGGTCTGAGAATGCCAGCAGAGATTACTCCTCTGAGTGTGCATAGGAGCAGGACTTAGTGACTGAATGACAGAAACATCAAAAGCTACAGAGCCTAAGGAACTTAATTTTGTCCAGAATCAGACAGTATGTGGAACACTTCAGCAATGCAATGGAATTCTACTTAAAATTGGTTTTACAATAGATATTAGGGGGTTTCTTCAGTTGTTTTCTCTTTTACAAATGCAGTCTTCAGCTTTTGTGTCCTTTAGGACACTATCTTGTGTTTAGAAAATCTAAATCATTTTCAGTCCTGTAAATAGAGCAGAAACGCCTGCTATACTTTTGGGAGATGACATAGTTATTTCAAGGTGAAATACAAAGAAATTGCAGAATCACAGAATCACAGAATAGTAGGGGTTGGAAGGGACCTCTGTGGGTCATCTAGTCCAACCCTCCTGCCGAAGGAGGGTCACCTACAGCAAGCTGCACAGGACCTTGTCCAGGCGGGTCTTGAATATCTCCAGAGAAGGAGACTCCACAACCTCCCCGGGCAGCCTGTTCCAGGGCTCCGTCACCCTCAGAGGGAAGAAGTTC
>Ga0065711_1001170_pt1 | contig 59647 bp, 51 predicted proteins | sample Hoacrofraction12_FD_59098 | JGI IMG/M metagenome (GOLD analysis project Ga0065711, IMG submission 59098) | Hoatzin crop microbial communities from Cojedes, Venezuela - Epithelial fraction 12 v2 (version 2) | ecosystem: Host-associated > Birds > Digestive system > Esophagus > Crop | place... | reverse complement strand
TTTTTTTTTTTTTTTTTTTTTAAATGACTTAGAGAAAACAACTGGGCAAAAAAATCAAGTAATTGCGTGCATGCAAGCATATCTTGCCACTTCTGCATGTAAATTACACAAATTGTAAACAACTGCAGAAATGGCATGCTCAAATTAGGCATCTGATTGCCCAAATAACTTGTTCAAAGAAAATCAGATGAAAACCACCAGTAGCTCCGATTATAAATTTTGCTCCTCAGTCCTACTTTACGGAATTCATAGTGTGTATTCTACACAACTGCAGTGTTATTCTGTGCTTTTACATAGGCATAAGCAGCGATGCACGCTTAATAAAGCTGTCAAGTGAACTTTGGATGAGATTTCAGAAAGCTTTTTAGATACTTGGAGTCCCCTTTTTCAGTGAGACTGAGCGAGCTTAGACAATTAAAAAAAAAAAAGAAAAAGATCTGGTCTAATTTCAAATGGTACAGAAAAATAAAAATCCAGGAATTTGTGGGTCTCCACGCCTCTATTAATGGCCAGAATTTTGCTTCTGTGTATTTGATTTTTTTAAGGTGTTTGGTTTTCTTAAACAGTATTGTTTAACTGTATACATTCATATCCTAGTAAATCCTTACTTTATTTTTGCATTGAAGTACTTGTTAATTAATGGTAGTTCGATACCAGTTGAGACAGACCACCAGCTTGCTGCATTCTGGTGTATACTCTCCTAATGGGCAGAGAAACTAAAGCACCCAAATCTATCCTAGTACTCCAAGTAGAGAAACTTGTTAACTGGTGTATCAAAATGAGTTAAGAAATGGACTTTTACCATAAATACGTTGCTCCTTTGCTGTTGTACTTCTTTTTCTGAGATGATGCTGTGGAAAGGGGGTATTTTCTCTACCAATTTTCATGTCAAATAAATCTCAGCAACTTTAATAAGGGGGAAGAAAAAAAAAGCCGAGGAAATCATTATCTTAACAACAATCTCTCAAATACGAGAAAAGGAAGCAAGAGCAGAACTGCTGGGCTGGATCGTGTCCCTGAATAGGTATTACATATAATCCTAGTGGCTGCATTTACCAGTTCTTTACAGGCCTCCTGCAGCAACAGATGTGCTGGTCCAGCTGGTCGTCCTCCCTCGGGAACAGGAGAGCGCTGAGAAAAGCTACCGGACCCCCATTATATTCTTAGGGGTTTCAATCAAGCATCACTGGATTTCTTCCCTCAACTTCTTGCTGTGACAGTATCTGCTGGTGACTTTCCATTGCTGCTTTTCTTCCTCCAGAGGATCAAAATCCAATTTGGTACTTAAATTACTTTGTTCCACTCCACTGGTCTGTGCCTGGTTTAAAAATCTTCCAGGAGCACTGCCTGTCCTTCTCGCGAATTCAGACTTTGCTTTTCTCCTATAAACAAACAAACGAAAATCCCAACTCCTCCCCACATTCTCTTTCCAAAAATATAATATAATCACGATCATTTGTATCAGGAGAATTATGTACCAGTCTCCAGTCTTGGTACAGTTTTGTTGAGTAAACTGTAGCTTATACGACTCAGAAGTGTTTATTAGAAAGCTTTCAAAAAGAGATCTTCGTTTCAGGAAAAGAAAAATTGTTCAGTTTAGCAAATACAGACGTTCACAGCACAGAGACTGAAATGGTTAAAAATGATCCTAAGGAGCAAGTAGCTCACCGAGTTAGCAAAAAAATTAACTTTTTCCTTTTTTTGTACAGAAAAACACTAATAGCTGCTCTGGTTTCCATACTTAGTAAGACAGAAATTTGTTGTATGTTCTTGGTTTTGCTTTTTTTTTTTTTGCTCTATTGCTCCACACAGGTTTTGATTAGTGCTTCTCCTTGGCTAGAAGTGCTTCACTTTGAAATACAAAGCTCTTTTAGAAAAAAAAAACAACACTCCGAAAAACCAACAAAAACCCCCCAACAGCACACCACTGGAGGGAAAATGGGAAGTGGTACGGTGCAGCTGCAGCAATCTGGTTCTGCTGTTGTCCTCCCCCACCCCCAAATCCTCTGCATAATTGCAATCTCTAGTCGATGAACCTTTGGCAGGCCTTCTTCCACCGGCAGGCAGTGCACCACATATCTCTGTTCTCCATCCCATAGACCTTCCGACACTTTTTGCCCTCCCCTCTAGGCTTCCTGTCGGAGAGAAAGGGAAGCTTGTTAACGAGACGCTTTTGTAGCTTTGCTTTATCACCCTAAGATCAGGACAGCAACCTCAACGAGTGCAGGAGGCAGAGAACTCCCAGCCTTTCACAGGCACTCGGGTTGTTTTCGAGGAGCTGACGAAGCGGACAGACATACTGCCGTGACTCCACAGCTCTGAGGGACCGGTCCTTCTCCTCGCCTGGCTTCTATGGCCTCTGCAGCAACTGCTGAGCCTGCTCCTCTGCTCCAGGGCTGATCCTGGGAACATACAGCCCCGACTTTAGTCAGCGATTAAACCCAGTCTAGATGAACGGTACTTTGGCCCCGTTAAGTGCCGAGCCGTAATGGACAGTCATAGCTACGCCGCAATACGGTCCAGGCCACACGAGGCAGAAGGCCGCTTCACTTTAGAGCCGTGGTACAAATATTTTGCACAGCTCTGAGCAGCAGACCTTGACCACCAGCAGGCAGCAGTTAGGCAAAAGAGGGGAAAAGCTACCAGCTTCTAAGCTCGCCGGTCCTCCCTGCATGGTTCGCTCTGAGCTCACTGACTGAAAAACAGCAACAAAGTGATGGAAACCAAGTTGTAACCCTTGCCCTCGCTTGCAGCATGTTCACGTGGGCTTCTCCTGTGCCGTCCCCAAAGCCAGCAAGGCAGGCAGTATCTGCTTTTAAGTTTTCCACCTTATAACCACACTCAGGAGTTCACAAGTTTAGAAAACAGTCAAAGTAACTGTTAAAATGGAACTTTTTTTTATTCAACACATAGCAAGCTGGCAAGCCTGAGAAGCAATGCTACAAGTAACCTAACACTCACTACAGCAGTGCCATCCATCCTGGCATCTTTAAACGAAGTAACTGTGCAGGCAGAGTTGTTCAATACCTGTATTCCACGCTGCATGGCACACATGGGAACTGCCTGGTGATTCCGCTCTTGCATACCAATATGTTTTTTGATTACTGAACATTCATTACTGGGCACAATCCACGAATTGGGAAGATCCTAAGTTTGGTTTGTAGCCTATGCAATGATCTGAGAGTCACGACGAAAATACAAAGCATGAAATCCTCCTTTTGTCTCGTTTTAGGGTACAGTCACCTTGAGGACTGTGAGAAATAAGGAGTTTCTTTACTGTAAGACATTTAGTGTCACAGTTTGATTTTTTAACACAACTTCTTGAATACTTGTAAAGAGGACTCCAGTCAAACATCAGTCAGCTTTAATGGAAGTGAATGCAGCTTCTGTCTAGGATTACAGGGTATAAAAAGGTTTGCTTTGATACAATTTATTGTAAGCTACGGTTTCTTACAATTCAACCGAAGCCAAATACCATACTGACTGAATGGTGATGAACACACAAAACAGTCCAGCCTTTCAGGGACAAATGCAAAGCCACATAATGCAGCTCAGGAGGCTTCAGCTGGAGCAGTGAATCTGGGCAGCACTGCTTTACAGGGCATTTTAGATCTGCATCTGAACTCCAGACACGCCTGGCGTAAGGCCTGCAGTTTTGCCTCACAGTCTCCCTTTTCCATTTCACAAGAACTCACTTTTCCCCTGAACTTTACCTTTAATGGTAATGAAAAGCAATGTAGGTCCAGAACGCTTACTCTGAAGCGTTCTAGTAGGGAACTGCCTGACAACTGCCATCACAGTTGGTGGTGTGCTTTCTGTTTCTTTAGCCACTGACATCTTATTTACTAGATGCCCTCCAGGTTCTGAGGCTGCTGGTCTGTCAGCAGGAGCTAATGGTCCCGTACCTCAAGCCAAATGCTACTCTAGGCGGTGATGAAAGAACTGTGTGGGACTGTTTCTGCTCTCCACTCCCTGCAGGACGATTATGAGTTGGTGAGACCTGTCAATACAGACAAAAAAGCTGCTTATAAAGAACATACACATACGAATGCAGTAGAAATACTTTTCCCAGAAAACGCAGTTCATGATGCACGATGGCAGGGATACCCAGGGAAGGCTGCTATACAACATACAAACGTAAGGTAGTTGTAGGGCTGTTTAGAAAGATGGCCATTTAGCGTTAGGTACATTATATCAGCTCCACTTTGTTTTCCTGTACTTCCAGTCATCCTAACAGAGCAAATCAGAACACAGATCAGCATCATTTCAGGTTTTGGGAAATACAGAAAACGCATTCATTCTTATTTAGGAACTCCGAATAGCTCTTATGAAAACCTTCTCCAATTTAAGCAGAGAAAATAACTGTAAAAAATAAACTCTGGCCTGTGCTGAGAACAATACCAATAACCTCTCACAAAATAAAGGGATTTCACGTGCTGCTCCTGTCTGTCACTTGGCACTCTTCATGGAGAGACAGCCTTGGAGCAGCGGGTTTGCTGCAGGGCAGTCAGGATGCGGCCCTCTGCGTTTTAGTGGGAGTGTGAGGCAGCCCTTCTGAGCCAGGCTGCTGACAAGATGTACTGGAATATTCCCTTTATTCTGCACTGTAAACCTGCTCAGCAGGTGTCCTCCTTTCTGAATGTCCCAAGTGAAGGGTGCAGTTTGGTCTTCTGAGACTTTCCAAATGAGCCTCCAACATGAGCCTGGGGGTTGGCAACATTATTTGTGTAATTACCTGGCATAAAGCTTGGCCTTAAATAATTCCTAAATTATTTACTGCTAGGGTCTTCTTTTGCTCCTGGGTGAAGGCCGCAACCACTTTACATCTAAAACACCAGAAAAAAAAATCTACAAACACCCATTTTCTGTTATGTACAGAATGTGGCAAGCTTCACTTGGGCATCTGGTGCACGGAGTCACTGCCTCCTGCAGCCAGGAACTGCAGGTATTGCCATAGTTCCCTGCATTGCTATGACTTTTCACTCCTGCCCTTTTGAAGTCTCATAATATCTGGAAGAATGGGAACTGACCTGATTTCAAGAGAGTTACTGAATGTGCTTTGATTTTTGACATAAAGTCTATTTTATAGCTACTCCACAGCAGCAGAAGACTAATACTCGTAAAGGAGTGCAGACACTCTTTCAACTTCTACTCTTGGCTGGTAGCTACAGAAATTTCTGATTTAACTGCATGTCAGCTCACACTCTGAACAGGCTTAGGCCATTACTGATATATGAAATGTATCTCCAAAACTTGAAAGGAATTTCCTCTCTCAGCCTGCTTACCATAAGTCATGTTTTATACACTGAGACCACACTAGCTCCTTCTGTGCTAGCACTCCAGCATATTCAGGGCAGCTTGTTGTCTACTACATTTTTTCCCTATCTTTTATCAATCACTTCCCTTGTTTTACCAAAGCATGACTGAAACACTGAAGATAAAAAGCAAAGCAGTAACACTTTTCTAGTCTTTGGCATTTACCACACACCGCACGGTTTTCCAGGCATTACCAGCAACCAGAGATCTCCAGTCAATTCTGCTAGGGTTCTTAACAAAAACCAGCAAATTTGTATATCTACCACTAATAACTGATACTCAACATATTCCTTGGTTATCAGAGAACAAAAGAAGTACTTTGATGGCCCCCTGTGTTACAAGCAATTATCCTGATTGCTTCCAAACACAGAACAGGCCTTAGCAGTAATTGCAGTGTGCAGACTTGCTGCCCTCACATTCTCCAGAGAGGGACTCTGCACGATGGTCTCCACGGACTGGTGTACCAAGGCAGCTAAATTGCAGTGAAGTTGAGCTTTACTGTATTTTGCATACGCTTTGCAGCAGGTCTAAGCAATACCAGTTGGCTGTACTCCTTTGTAGGTGACACTAAAAGCAGATCAAGAGGAGGGTGTGAGAAGGCAATCCTTGCCCTTGGAGGCTTTTCCCGTTTGAAGTGTTGTCTAAGGCAGAGAATTAATGTGTAATGGTAGTGTGCATTTGAAGGGAGGACCTGGAGTTTCCAGTTACATCTCCTGGGGGAAAGTGTGGTTACAGAGATTTGTGATCTGTAAACATCAGATTATCAAACTTCAAGATGTATTCCTGTTCAACATTTTTGGGTCTTATGAGCAGGCAGGTAAAAATCAATATCACACAGTGGAGACCATGCTGGTGTTCAAGAAGACTTTTATCCTACACTGCTGAAACTGGAACTATATGTCATTATGTTAAGTTCTCCAGTACCAAGAGATACAGACTCCATTGTTGCTCATCCCACTTGCATCATTTAATTCGTCCTCCTCATACATCCCCATGCTGCGCCTTATTTCTTCTCCTAGTTCAGTCTCAAGCAGTAGAGCAAACACGAACTTGTCCTTTCTGCTTCACACCGCAAATTGCACCTATCGAGGACTCACAGCTTTGCGAACACTCAACCTCCGCTGGCACCCGCAAAGTTATCTTAGGAAAATGGTACAAAAAAGTGTATTTCCCATCTGCCTTGGCAACCTAACTCACACATGATTCAGAGCACAAGATATATGGACTTTGGAGGTTCCCCTAATTCTCCTCCTTTATGACTACAAGACTTCTAGATAAATCCCTGCGGTTGGATGCTTCGAATACCGTGAAGCCTGAAATAGCTGCATACTGAACCCCGACTGATCCAGCTGTGCACACAGCTTGTGTGGAGGCGCTCAGGAACGTGCTGATAAGCACACTCACGTTCACAAAGGCCTTTCGGTGCTGCTCTGCTAAAGACTGCTCGAAAGCGAGGACTTCATGCAAGTCACGATGTCTGTCTGAACACCGCACGTCCTAGGACAGCAAGCAGGGAGTGCTCAGTGTCACTGAAATTCCGTGTCCACGGGTATGAACGGGGAAACACCTGAAGCAGGTGTCAGAAAAACCACAAAAGAAAAGTATTTTGGAATTTCATCTCTCTCGTGGACTTAACTGCTGACATATAGGCCTAGAAAGGAGATCGTTTAAACGAGGATTCAACAGCCCTCTAACGAGCCAAGGACCGGATGGCTCCATTCCAGCATCACTAGTAACATGAAGAAATATGCAGACCTACACACTTTTGCAAATCTATACCTAGTCCTTCACTGCTCAGTGGTTTGTTCAGGCCAAAAAAGTATCCCAAAGTAATTTTAGAAAACTGGTTGAATAAATATTAAGGGTCAGGCAAAAAGTAATGGTTTAGCCTTATTGTCTGAAGTTCCCTTGTGTGCTACAGACCTGCATCTAATCTCAGGGACCATCTATGTATACAATTGCATGAGTTTATAGCATGTCACATAGTCTAGGCTTAAATAAACCTCATAAGGGAAGGAGAAAGTCCCCTATGCTATAGCTTTCCTAAAGTAGTTACACTCAGTGTAAGGGTGGGAATTGACATAGCCCTGCTTTTGTAAGGCAATATCTAATTTACTTTGAAACAGGAGAAATTAAACGTTCAGTTGTAGCCTCACTTACTGCACATTGTTTTCCACTACAGGCAAGCCTCTGTAATTCCTAAATGATCCCACTGACAGCAGAGTAGTCATATGTTTTTTCTCTCTTTTTTTTTTTTTTTAGCTAAACGGCCTTATAGATGTTGTCAGACAACTACAAAGGCAGTTCATACGATTCCCCGAGTGGTTTATAATTCTGCCATCACCACTGCTTCCCCAAGTTTTTGTACTGGGTTTATTTTTAAATTGTACTTAAATCATTGGCATCTCCATACAATTCTCAAAAGTGATCTGGCATTTCATAAATTCTCTTGAGAACTCTCAGCTCTACAGTCACAGATAAACGTTGTTGCTTGAACAAGTAAACTCAACACATGCATGTCCTGTCCTCTTAAGTGTCTGATTTACAATGTGGCTAATTGCATTTTTAGATTCCCAACACTCCTGGCACCAATTTCTGCTACTCCACAAAAGGAGCCAGTTTCATAATTACTCTGTATCAACCCCATTGTTGAGAAATCAAATTCTCAGGAACTTTATGGATAGCATGCTCTGTCAAGGCACTCTTGTTCAAATTGCTGCCAGCGTGAAGTCTTTCACTGTTAGTTGTTCCTTGATGGAATTTAATAAATATTCATTGGCAGAGTGCAGTGTAATTGATTCAGCCCCTTTCATTTTTTGTCAGCCCTGCAGGATGCCACAGCCTCTGCAGAAAATCTGCCAGATTTGCCAAAGGTTGACAGTAAGAAGCTTTGGAGACTCACTTGGTGAAGGGAGGGAAACAGTATCTCTTATCACCATGTATAATATTCACTGTCAAGAGGGAGAAAAAGCTATATGGTTCTTTGGATAACCAATGTGCCTTATACAACACACCTGAAATATTCATACATTCATGAAGTATAATATTAAATGAAATGTTATGATATCAAAAAGGTTTATCATTAAAGAATATCAATTTATACTGAAAAATGCTTTTGAAGAAAAATTAGGATACATTACAATAATATTTATTTCTATTTACTATACAGAAGATTTCCCACTGCTTATAAATAGCGATTTACATTTACTTTCAGTATTCACCATGCTAGGCAGCAGAAACCAAATCCCTTTGAACTCTTCATAAAGGTTTTTAACTCCCCCACAGTATCCACACCTATATTGCGTTATGTTTAGGACTACTGGAAGTCTGTGTTAAAGCAAACATTGCATTTCTGCAGTCCTGTTCACGAAATTAGACCTTGTACACTAGCTTTTTTGAAGAAAGGGTCAGAATTGCCTTCACATTTAATACATACATCTAATACATCTTCATTAAAAAGCTGTCAAATTGAAAAATGTATTAATATCAAAATGCAATATGTATTGAACGTATTTTCTGAATAAAACCACAATTTTCTGCCATCAGCAGGGGCTACATATATGTAGCCTCCTAGAATTAGACTTTGCCTTTCATCTTACTGTTTCTTTCAGTTTGCCTTTCAAATATGCTTCATCTTCAGAGTTCATTTAGGTAACAGCCCTACTGCCTGAATCCAATTAGCCTGTTGGCATAACCATCATGTTGCTAACTTTCCATTCAGTTTTGTAAGAAATCTCTTAGTGGCACAAAAAGGAGCAGATGGTGCCAAGCTCTGTACCTACCAGAACGTTCTTTTGCAAGCATATAGTTTAAAAATCTATACTATAGATCCAATTTTCTGCTTGTAGACACTGATGCAAAAAAAAAGTAACCACACGGAATTAAAAAGACTGGCAAAAGTATTAAAATCAGCCATGCTGGCAAACTGAGGTACGTCTTTCATTTGTTTTTTTTCAGTACCTGTTATGTCAAATTTACTTCTATCATGAGACACTGTTGAAACAAAACAGTAAGTTCGAAAAACTTATTTCTTTTTTTTATTTTGGTGTCGTTCACTTACTGGAATGCCAGTGAAGGTAACTGGAGGCGACTGCCAAGAGATGCTAAAGCTACTGCCATTTGGAGTGAATTTTGCTGACCCTGGAATGTTCACCGGAGGAGTGGCCTGTGTGAAAAGAAAATATTATTCCAGTTAGAAGAACCATTCCTCTTCCCAAGCATTTCAAGGGATCTTTCACTCCTTGAAACTGTAAATCTACAGATTTACAGATACAAAGACTTTCTGAAGTAGAAAAAAACCTTTGTAGTGCTGACGGCAACAAGCATTTTACCCTTATGAGATGTATAAGCCAGTAAGGAAAGGAGGTACTTATATATATCACTGTTCTTAAAACCTTGTTTAGAGAAAGACAATAGCTCTCACAAAAATCCATGCAAAACCCCTAAAAGCTAGATCTGATAAAAAACCACACAAAATCAAACATTGTATACAAATAACTTTTAAAATAATGCCAACTAGTAGCCAAAAATATTCAAAACCATCACCTGTTCCACGGTGATAAACAACAGTATTTAAACTGATGGTAGCTGGTTTAAACAACTGAAGACTGGTTGGCGAGTCTGCCTGGACAACAGGGTTAACGATCAGCTGTAAGGGTTGGCCATTTCTCACTTATCAGTTCAATGTTGTTAAGAATCATCCCAATTAAAATAGTCTTTCCTATTAAAAACAAGGAGCTGAAAATCATCCTTCAGTTTCAAAAAACAGCTCTTCAAAGACTAAGCTAAAGAAAACATATGGAGGACCCCCGGGCCCCTTGAACTCTTAGGTTCTTCCACTCTGGGCTGTAACACCCAGCGCTGCCCTGGGGTGCAAAACCCGATAACCTGAGCTCAGACTGTTGAGCATCTTTCATCTTGTGCCTTCCCTCCAGTTTTCTCACTGGACTATGAGCCCTCACGAATTCTTCCCTGTCCCTTTTTGAATTCCACTTAATTTACAGAGTCAGGAAATTCATACCTTCGCAGTTACACTGCCTAGCAGGTGCGGAGCAGCCACCATGAACACAGGCTCCCTCTGACACTTGAATTTTAAGCTTTCACTTCAAAAAAAGGTTACCTGGTTTAAACTTCTAAGGAACTTGCTATTAAAAATGAGCTTCTACTTCCACCTTTCAGTTGCCTGCGCCTGACAATAATGCAATACACTTCTTTAAGCATTGTTTGTGTTTGAGGCTACTGAAGTTGTCTCACTGCTTCAGGGAAGATGCTTCCCTGAGCCATCAGGCAGACAGTGCTGATGACAAACTACAACCTGATAGTCCCCATTAAAGATGATTTTCAGAGTAAACAAGTGCTGAAGCAATCCCCTGGAGTCTCTACAAGGAAAGAAACTGAGACCACCGGATGGCTCTGTCTACGGCAGCGATGTTCTGCGGGCTGCTGAGCCTGCTGACAGCTCCAGAGAATCCACAGACACGCAGAGCAAACGTCCACCGAGCTCCTTAAAATGTAAAAACCTGGCTAAAAGGCATCAATAAAAATTTGGCAACTCCAGATGGTACCAGTATTGCTTCATCACAACCCTGCTGAAACGGGAGGGAGTGAATAACCATGGCACTCCTGCCAGAGAGAACTGGAATGAGCTGGGTGGGCAGCGAGGTGGCACAGCCTCCCCTCTCCCCTCAGCATCCCACCGGGATACCAGTGCAAAGCCGGGGTCAGTACAGCGACTTCCTCACGTACTCAGAGAAGACCTGCATGGGAAATCATAGATGCTGAATGAGCCTGCCTGTAGTTAAATTTAACAGGCACTAGTTTCATAATGAAACGTGAAGTAGGAGAAGTTTAAAATTGCTGTAACTTCCAGTTGCCTGAAATACTATGGTGCTCAATTCTTTTTTCTCAGACATGCCCAGACTCAGACAGTCAATCACCTTGTCCATTTGCTTCCCAGATGTGCATCTCTGCTCATCAAGCACAGCCACCTTTCTCAGGCTAACATTTTAGCCAATCTCTCCCATAAGATACGCAACTGCAACATTACAACGAACTGAAGAGTTTCTATACCCCAATCTCACTTTGCTGAGAGACCTCCATCTAATTTCCAATCAAAGTACATTCATGGATAATTTATAATTATTTATTTGTGCCAACATTGCCCTTCTATCTGAAAGAGCACGTGCTCGCCCTCTTCCCCTCTCACTTTCTTCCCAGGCAGCAATCCCACCGTCTCCTCGCCCTGCCTTCACCGTGCTGTCAGTCCCGGGGCTGGAGGGGCCTCTGTGTCTTCCCTGTCCTCCCTCAGCACTCTGATCACCTTCTTTCTACCTATTCTCACTGGAGCCCAGCATCCGTGAACTTGGTTGACCAGAACTCTTACTCAGGATCTCAGCTGAGGTTGTCCAGGGGTCTTGTACAACAGCATTAAAAATTCCCTGTCTCTCCTAGGTATTTCTTACCCAAGAAAGCTGACAACTTTTTTTTCTCCTTCACAGCTCTGTTGCTGTTGGCTCACGCTCATTCTGTGCTTGATTAATGAACATAGGTTTCCTCTTCATGTAATCTGCTAATTACCCCAGTTTATAGCAGAAAAATCTCATCGGTTTCTAAGGTGCAGGACTTTGCATGTTCTGCCATTAAATTGCACCCAAAACCTATTATTCTTAAGATCACCCAGTCATGTAAGCATATATACAAATCCCTGTACTACTGACATCTCCCGAGTTCATTATCAGCAAAGTTTATTATAGTATTTGTCCAGTACTAAAATGATTTAATGAAAATGAGATCTGGCCCACATACAGCTTTTCATTCAACTTCACCAACAACATTCAACAGCCCTTTCAAATTAACTCACTGCTGCTCTCCCTGACTCCCCAGCTCTCTCTCCTACACTAAATTTAATCTCTAGCCCAACAAATACTGCCTGTATGTTTTAAGATCAAAAGCTCTCCTCAAATCCAGAGCGATTTGTTCTTCTGTACTGCTTCTTCGTTGTTTACAAAGCTAACTTGTCCAAGGACGCTGTTAGCCTGTTTGTTCTAGCACAATCTTTATTTGGAGTTCCTCCATTGCAGTTCACTTCATCTGCTGTACTTTGCACAATTTCTTCGATTATTCTTCTAAATCTTTCCTCATCCATAGGACTGGGTCACAGAAGAGAGTGAGGACTTGCCTGATCATTTCCTTGTTACACCTTTCTTACTACAGACACTGTAGCTGCCATTTTCCAGTCACAGGGGAAATGGCAATTAACAGATCTGTCTGGGATTCCTGTAACCCAGCTTTGGGTTCCATGCTTTTATCCCTTTTTTAACAGGAATTCTGGGCTGAACATTATTCAGCCTCCCCTTCTGAGTTCCCTGAGCTGTGAATTTTGCCTCTTCACTCCCAGTGAAGTAATTTCCACTTTCATGCTCTCATTCAGATTAGAGATTGTTTTCATCACTACATTCCCATTCAATACTTTGTTTCAGTTTTGATGCAGATAATATTTTTATCAGAAGTAAAAAAAGTTTTATAATTCTGTATATGGCCCACTCCAGCAAGCAAACTGCAGGAGATATGGTGGTATTAAAGATGCTGTTGCCACCTTCCCTCCAATTCCCTTTTACTTAACAGATTAGTCACAAGAACGCTTAAATGCCACGAGTGAAAGCCTCCTCTTGCTGGTGAGAGCTCAACCTCCGCCTTGACTCCTCGAAAAAGCTCTTCTTGCTGGGCTAGAGGGACCCAAGCACATGATGCCACTGACCTGCTCTGCAGAGGCTACCTCCTTCGCAAGGACAACCTGGGTGCTTGAGCAGGGACTCAGCCTCCTGCTTCCAACCAGAAAGCCTTGAACAGCGTGGGCTCTGTCAGTCCTTGCTGATGAAACAAAGTACGTAAACCAGAGCAACTTGAAAAGGAGAGAGGGCTCAGGCACTTCTAGTCTCATGTCGTGGAACACACCAATTCAAATCCAATTCAAGTGGCTGCAACATTTGAACTAGGATTTCCTCAGGCAAATGCTCTACTCAAAGGCTGCTTATGAAAAGCGATTGAGTGAGTCTCCAAATTGCAGGGAAGACTGTCATGACTGCTAACGCCAAATTAAGTGAGAGTCTTCTCAGCAGCCTAGGCTTGGGGCCTCACCCTGTGAGAGGCAGGGCTTAAACCAGACTGAGAAGAAACGCTTGCTCCTAGCTGGCTTGATCAGTCCCCAGGTTGGTGTGCTACCCAATGCAGCTCCCACCTGAGATGCCAAGCTTCCACCCATGCTTTCTGGCATGCATAAAAGTCTAAAACAAGCCTCTGAATTCTGTGTGGTTTCCTCTACCTTTTTAGTGGGTCTGCTCCAGACATACAACAAAAAGGTTTCATCTGCACAATGCTGTATTACGAAATTTATTGCATCTGATAAATCTAACAGGGTTCAGCTCTCTGGTGGATACACAGGTCATGGACCACACTACTTCAAAGCCTCTATTCTTCTTTTCTCATATGGTATGCAAACCAGAACATGTCAAATTTTAGTGCACTTTTAAAATTAATGCTTTCTGTCTGAACTCAGTTGGAAGCTTTTGAACAGCAGGTTTGGGATCTGATTGGATTTTTGCCATTTGCTAAGCATTACCTCTAGAAGTAGGAGGATACCATACATGCCTTTTTGTTCTTCCTGCTCTACTTCACATATGCAAACTGACATATCACACTGTACAAATGAAGGAAATAAATTAATTGTTCCTGGCATCCCTTGTGTACTTGCCTACAGACACATCCAGTACAAGCAGAGCCGAAATGAAGATTCTCAGAGCGATTCAGCTGACCAAATGAGAATTTTTACAATGCAGGAGACCACATCTGAGCATGTCACCTCGGGTCCTCCTTATGGTCAGTAAAGAATCAACTGATGTAGGCAGTGGGATACACAGAGCAACTTTTCTTAATCTGAAGTATGCACCTATGTGTGGCTGGATAAATAGCACCCCAAAATCCACTGGCTATGGCAGGAGCACAAACAAACAAACAAACAAACAACTAGCACATCAGCGGACATCTGAATTTAAATGAGACAAACCCCTTGGGCTGCCGTGAAAACTTTTCAGCCCACTAAAACTAGACTTGGATTTTTAAAACCCAAACTTTGCGATCTGACATTTCTTTATACATTAATGGCATTAGTGTAATCAACGGAGTTAGGTCTCCCTGGCATTACCTGGTAAGCATGGTCCGTGTGTACGAGGTAGAGGTTGGTAGGAGCTGAGCGGCTCAGAGGTGTCATCAATTTCGTCTCGGTTTTGGCACAGGAAGTTTCAGGACGGATTGCGTCTTGGGTGGGAAAGGAAGGAGGAGATGCTAAAGATGGAGAGACTGGGGAAAGACTGCTTAAGCCATCAGCTACTGAGTCCGTGTTGAGCCTGATTTCTGTATAGTAAAAATCCTCCTCTCCATCACTGCAGTCAGACTCTCCTACACGTCTGTATCAAAACAAAGAATGAAGGACAGATCGAATGAAAGCAAGAACCCCAAGGTAAATTTTAAGTTCTAGATGCATGAGCAAATATATTCATACTGTCAATAAATTAATATTTCCAGTTGCAACCCCACCTACTTTCTCAGCATTCTGGCTGCAGGGAAAGGGGAGAGGAAAAGAAAATCATCTAGTCTGCAGGGAAAACAAGAAGGAATTAGATTTTTTTTTTTTCCTCTCTGTGTTATTCTTGACTAATTCTTTGACCTTGGAGCAGATGTTTAACTTCTATGCTTCAGCTTAAATATCAGCTTCACATTCCCAACTACTGAAGTTAACAAGAATCTCTACACACTCTGACTTCAGAAATGACAGAGCAGCCACAGGACAGGTAAAGATAACAAACACGGGCAAGATACACTTCACTAATGTTATGGCAAACAATATGTAATCTTATCATAGGTTACTTAATTAAACCAAATATAGTTATGGCTGCGGTTCACCGTAACGTTCCTTGGCGTAACAGAAGGAGCTGTTAGAAAACAGTCTCACCATGCAACTCACTCAGACGCAGGTAGAGAAAGGACACGTATGGGCTGGCTTGCCAGCGCAGGACTTTCTGGTCCTACACTCCAGAAGTAGACTTGCTGACAGAGGAGATGTTAAACTGCCCCTGTATCCCTGGCACTATCTGTGTGTCTGAGTGCAAGTGTTAGGACCGAAGCACCCCAGTCAAAGCAGTAGTTCCCAGTAAGCTACACATTATCTTAAAGTCCAAAACAAACCACTATGTTAGCATGTTCATAATCCACAGGCTATACAGATGTAACTCACAGCTCATACATGCGTATTTTCTCCTGAATCTTCTATATGGGAAATATTAGAGCCCTAAGTGTCCTCCTGCCTGCATGTCCATATCAGGGCTGAACACTGAGCCTCTCCTTTTCCACGCATGCACCCCAAAACCAGCCCCTAGCCAGTTCCTCGGCCTGCTTGCCTGTGTACCTCTACCTGTGGTCCTCATCACCTTGCTAAATAGAACTCATTGAGAGAGCATGGGTTCAGCAGGTTTGAAAGGCTCTACCAGGAGTACTGTCTGTCAGACCGCAGCCAGTCACTCACCAAAACTCCTCTCTCCAGCACAGTTACAAACTCTGAATTCCAGGGAAGTTCTGCTGTGTACTTCTCCCTTTCCCATGCCACGGAAAGGATGTTCCCATAACTTACAGGACAAAGCAGCATTCGTAACTGCATTTTAAGAGAGATTTTCTCTGTTTCTGATGGCCTCACTCTTCAAAGCCTAAGCCCAACAGCAATTACTATGACCTTTGCAAGACTCTCCTGAGTTCCATACCAGACTGCTTCCTCATGGTCACTTTAATTTTTAAGCACTTGGTGACAACAGACTTACACAACAGAGCTATATTTCCATGTACGTAACAGGTGAAGACCACGAGTCCCCAATGTAACTACATGTGAGACAGCTAGGTCTCTCCACGAATTGCACAGGAGATTTCAGTTGCAAACTAAAGCTCTGAAACAAGCTTGTGTCATACAAGACTCGTTCACTGTTGCTTCTAGTCCAAGTAATATACACATGGAATTGCAGCTCAGTTTCTTTTTCTTGGGGAATGGGGGGTGGTGGTGTGTGAGTTAATTTGACTCAGAACTAGCACAAACACATCATCTGATGTAAAACAAAGCCAGAAAGTATTTATGCAAGACCCTGAAACCTGCTGGCTTTTGCACAGCATCAGCCTGGACATGAAGATGCGGACAGCACATATGAAGTACATGCCACTGAGCTGCGCTGCCATTAGGGAAGTGCAGCGTGACCTAGAGCTGTATTTGACCCTCTAGTAAAGTCCAAAAAAGTTCAGGAAAGAAAGTGCCTCGCTGTTGGAATATGTTCCTGTTCACATCAATGCACCACTCCACAATTTCCTCCGAAATCTAGGGAGCCAAGGACAGGCCAGTTCACCTCCTCGGCCAAGTGCGACTCCTCCCCTTCTCTACGAAATCCTTTAGCCTTCTGACGAGACTGCTCTCTTACCCAAGGTGAATGGTCCGTATGTGTTTCTGAATCCCTGCAGCTGTGCTCAGTACCTTCCCACAGTTCTTCCACAGGCATTTGAACATCACCTTCATGGAGTTCTGGAAATTATGAGTAAAGCAACATTAGTTGCATGGAAGATAGAAAGAAAACCAAACCACCCAAACCAGACATACAGTTACAAACCACTGCGAAGCTTCAGAGCCTCTAACTCCAAATTTGTAATGATGCAAGTGTCTCTGTCAACAGTGTCACCCTACTGAACTCAACAGAATCCCAGCGAGAAGCCACAGGAGCAGCTTGTGCCAAAACTTTACCTCTCTCCACTCTCTGGCATGGCTTTTCCATTTGCCAGTTCCAGTTTCTGTCTCCCCACTAAAGGAGACAGACGACATAAAACCTTTCTACATTTCTGTGAAGCCTTTCAAAGAATAAATGATGAGGACTTCTCACTTAATGCAAGTTATCTTCTTAAATTAACATCTTTCTAAAGCATGAATATTTCTGCTCATGAATTTTGCAACACGCAAAAAATATTGTGCCAGAAAACTGCAGCTTCTGCAATGACAATATTCACCCATGACCTGGCAAAACCTGCTTTTATTTCATTCAGAAGCTGCTGTGACCCCTATTTGGACAAGAGAATGAGAATCCATCTGTCTGTGTTCAACATTTTTAAAAGAATACGTGCATAATCTCATTTTAATATTCTTGTTATATTCTTTAATATAACTTCATTAGCATAAACTGAGTTACCATTGATTTAGAGCACAGCCAACAGGGTTATAACCAGGCCAATCTTCAATATTTTGAAGGCTCTGGAGAAAATGAGTCTTAATTTAAAGCACAGTATGTGGTAACAAACAACACAGATGTTGCAGAACTGTACAGACTTTTTTAAAAGCTAATGTTATCCCAAAATGAAACCCACTTCATAAATTTTAAATTAAAAAAATCTAAATAATCTGTACTTCTCAAAAATAATTTTCTCTACTATTACAGAACACATCATTAAAGAAAACATGAGGAAGAGCTTCAAAATATTGTTATTATTATCCTATAATTTTAGTTACATCTAAGATTAAATGAATGTATTCGTACAAAGCTCAATGAAAGAAAAAAAAGGGGGGAACAAGCACATCCTTAGAGTTAAGTACATGCTTCGCTGTGTCTTGAACAGAAGCTGAATGGTGCTTTCTTCAGTTTGGACCCTTTGGAACTGCAGGCCAGTAGATGTTAAGTTTCAGCATTTGCTAGAATGACGATGATTAGAATATAATTTAAAAAAATCTCAGCTGATGGGCTTTTTAAAATACAAGTTGATTATAGCAGCATGTTCTCACAGTTACTTGTCCAACATCTCCTGTTTGAAAGCATGCATGCTAAGGGCTTTAAGATCTGAGGTACCTGATCATACTGTTTGTATGAAAACTCCCTCTATAATTTTTGCTCTGATAATATACTACCATTCAAATAGTTACAGAACTCTTTTTTCCTAAAATTAAATGTAATTTAGATAGCAATTCTGATAGACACATTTCTTACTTTTATAATATAATACTAAATACTATCATCAGCTCAAAACCCCACAACCAACCACAGCGACAAGATGAAAACTAAGCTTATCATTTACATCCTAGGAATTCTGATATGCCATCATGAACACCATATGCATCTTTACAAACACAGAATGGTTTAACATCGATCTCCAGTTTGATGGTAAAACCAATCACCTAACGCCACTGAGTTTTTAACTTTATCATCAGTGCTAGGACTCTGCAAAAACCCGTGCCTTTTAACGTAACCAAATGAAACCTCACTCCGTAGAAATACAGAATATACACCATGCTTCCATTTCTGACTAGTCAAAAAATTACCTAATCAGGCTTAATGTTTTATTTAAGAAAATAATGGAACATAAATGGTTTGGTGAAGAATAACTACATTAGTGGAAACTTTTAAGCAAGCAACTTTCTTAATGGGAAGTGGTTGCTAACATGACATTTCCCAAACATGAAATGGAAGAAACTTTAATGAGTAAAAATAAGGTTACCGATCACTCTATTTCCAGGTTTACTCCCTCTGATTTCTGCAGCCCTGAAGAAGATATAACCCGAACATTTTTATTTCAGCTTCTAAAGCTGCAAAGCTGTATTCAAAGTACTATGCTGGGACCAGAATCAAAAAAACTGCAGGAAACGCAGTTCATTTATAAAGCCAAATTTGGCAGGTAATGTTATTATTTATCTACGCTAAACATTTGCCAAACAGAGCAAAATCCACGTGAACCAGAACAGATAGTGTAATAGATCTGTGGTGGGTTCATAAGTAGAAATATTCAAAGACAACTCAGATAACAATAAAGATGGCAGCTGCAAACCCATCTGTCTGATCACAGCTGAGCAGTAGAAGCGGTGCTAATCAGCTGAACTTCAACTGACAAGTAAAAGGCAAACCAGCACACTTCTGCATTCCTGTTCCACACCCTCCAAAATCATCTCTGTCTTTAGTTGAACAGTCAGCTTTAACTTCTAATTTATTATAAGAAAGGTGTCCTCCAAAATCTATTTTTTCCTTTTTAGCAAGAAGCACAAACATTTTGCATCCCTCTCCCACAAACAAGGACAGAACAGTGTGGGTTGGCTAACAAGCAGCTTCTGGAGCAAAATGATAAATCTGCACAGGTTTAAACAATCATTAAAACTTCTTCCTGCTGGTGATGAAGCAATTAACTGTCTTAGACTGAGCCAGAAACAAAGTCACTAATAAGAATCAATTCTCTGTTATTTCTCCTCCTTACAAAAAGCCCTTATTCGTCTTGCTATGTAAAATCTGTCCTGTTGCGTTGGGAGGGAAGGAAACTTGGACTAGTGCCATCTCTTTGTTTTCTTTTTCTTCACGAGGAGCTTGCTTGCTAGCGTATCGTTGCTTTTTGGGGGTTAGTTTTGGACTTTTTTTTTTACACTGTGTTTTATTTAGTCTGCTCTTGCACTCCTACTGAGGATAAATTTGGCCACTGCTAATACTGTATCAAAAGCCATCAGATTTGATCTCTCTCTCCTCTTTTCACTCCATATGTTTGCGCAGAGAAAGCTTCACAGTATTAAGGTATCTGACATGCTGTCAGACAAACAGCACTTTCAGGGAACAAGAAGTATTAAGGCCATATCCAGTTTTTGCGATGACATGTAAAGACTGCCTGTTGCATCCTGCACACAAAGAATTTGCCAAAGTAGGACAGAAATCCCTTGAATGGCCAGAGGCAACACCTTCTGGAAATCACTCTAGTGTTTTCTGAGCAGGAGGCTCTGTAGAACCTCACCATCTGCCAGCAAATACGTGGTGCTGATGGCAGCATGTGTGTGCAGTAAGTGAACAGGTTGAACGAGACGCAGTGACCAGGCTAAGTACCAACGTCAACTGCATGCCAAGGAGGGATACACATACAGAGCTCTTTGTGTGACCTGTTCCTTTCTCACAGCAAAATAAGTCTACCAACATCCTATCTGCCCATGGGTATGGAATTTAACGTGAGGCTAACCTTCCTCTTCCTAGGAATGGGTTCATCAAACAGAAGATTGCTTGTTTCAGCTTCATCAATACCATCATCTGGCTGGGAAGGTGTCCGAAAAGCTTTGAAGCTATCAGCTGACAGAGGTGGAGATGGGGTGGATGGGTTGGACTGGTCACTGGGAGCGTTCCAGCTCCAGTACCCACTGCTGCTGGTACTAGAAGGCACAAATCCTCCTTCTTTCCAAGATCCATTTAGGGATTCTGTCAAGAACAACAACAGCCATCATTACAACAATAGCATATGCCAGGGCTAAGCTGCTCTTTCATCTCAGGCTTAGATGCCATGTCGGTAACCAACTGTATGTTCAATGAAGGAAAGTGAAAGCATTGGACTTAGAGAGGACAACCAAATCCATCCCACTGCACACAAACTATATATTCCACACTTGATTTTTCAGGTGTTTTTAAAAAACAACTATTTTTCTAAAAAGAAATGCTGGGTTTGGAAAAATAACCTGTTCTGCAGCATAAACCGCAATAAGCAATCCAATATTGCATGCACGATTCAGGGAAAACATTGAAATATATCCTCAACTTTCAACAGGAACACACGACTGTGGTGGGGTGTCAGAGCAAGCTCCAAGCCACCACACAGACAACAGGAGGTCCCCTTGGAAGGGGACGAACATGCTGAGCCCCAGACGCTAACTAGATCTGCAGAAACATGATTGTCATCCCAGTACTAAAACATCAAAGAAAACCATACTTCTACTCTAACTGCCTTCTCACAATCCCCAGTGTACACACCTCCGCCTAATCTGAATCTCCAGCTGAGGTGGTACGTATCCTTGGAAGGATACCTCTTTTTCTTCATACACGTGTATCGTTAGGCACCTGGTTTCACAAGTGGGACGCATAGATGCTGGACCACCTCCACACCTCCTTTGTGGAGGAACCCCCTCCTCACTGCAGTGGTTCCCGACACGAGGTTGTAAGCAGATGCTTGGACTAACAGGTTACTCTACAACACGGTGGGTGGGAGTAACAGCACTGCTTCCACAGTCTGAGGCACAGCTTGAGCCATGTGCTGAGGTCCACAGGCATTACACATTGGCGTGTCACTCTTCCCAATCCCCAAAGTGCTTCTGGCAGAAGAACGTGTATGCCATCAGCTCAGCAAAGGTACGGCCCGAGCATGTCCAGCAGTGCAACTATGGGCAGCTCTGCCTGGAGCTTCAGGTTCTCACAAGGCTTGGGCACGTGTCCAGGGACAGTTTAGGTGCAGTTTCTCCCTAACTCAGGCACTGGAAGCTTTTCCCAATGACACCGTAGGTGCCTGTATATTGTGCAATACCCGACTTTGGACTTGGCAAGCAAGTAACATCTTATCTGTTCGTGAAATGTTCTGTAAGTGTGAGACAGGAGTCTTTTCAAGCCAGCGCCTGCATTTAAGAGTTTTGCAGAAGTCACTCCTTCATTCCTTCTCAATTTCTTACAGATACTTTTAACTAGGAACATCAGCAACGCTATACTATCTACCACCTGCTACCAAAACCTTATCCCAAAACCAAAGGATTTCTTTTTTCCTCTTGATTCAGTTAATTTTGGATGAAACCCTAAATCAGTAACATCAGCTGCTCACAAAACAGAATACAGTGCTCCATCATGTCAGCACACGCACAAAGATACCCCCGCGCGTAGGCTGCAGCCAAGTCCCCGCACTTACTGATCAAGGCCACAGAGTACAAATGGGATCCACCCTCTGTCCTCCCCACCCCCAATTCCTCTTTGGAAAAGGACATACACATTTCTGGTAGCTAATAAGTTAACGTATGAAAACATCATGTTTTGGTTCATGATTACAGCCTTCATGGGACTGTAACGGAGGTGGTTTTTGCTTCTTTTAAGTATTTATACTTCAGTCTTGTGCCAAAGCCAAGAATTACATCTGGTATCAACTTGTGACCTTAGCGTAGCTTAAAATTTCCATTTCTTCAGAAAAACAAAGGAAACGGCAGTCTTTCAACTACTACTTTCTGACACTTTTATGGTGGTACTTTATGTTCTCAGGGTTTACAGTTTCTCCTCACCTGGCTGAGAAAGAGATGTAAATCAAGAACATATTTAAAGTAGTACGGAAAAGACTGAACGAGGCTGACAACAGGGAAAAAACAAACATTGGTTCTCATTAATACTAATAAATCTGTCAATGTAAAGAAGTTTAAAGTATAAATAAATGAAACTTACTCTTCTTTTGGGGCTCTTTTCACATTGCTGGAGTTGCGTGAAAGAGAACCAGACCAAATATTACTCAGCTGCAGGGAAACAAGGGCCAAACTCTGATCCAGTTTACAAGGGTGATCATCCCCAGTAATTCCAGCACAGATCAGACTTTAATACTAGTGGTAATGTTATTTAATTTACTTCTAGGCAAAATTCCATTTGTTTAAACAAATGTTCCTTTAATTACACTGCTACTTGCTGCCCTTCTTTGGAAAAGGATTAGAAATATTTCATCATTAGTACATTTGTAGCTCGTATTACTAAGATCAAAGCCTAGCCTTGCAACACCAATTGAGCTTTAAATTATCAAATCTTTACACTTTTATTGAAGGCTTAAGTATGCCTTCAGTCAGGCAAAACTAAGATATTCAGGGAGAAGGTGCCCAACAACAGGTTCAAAATCTTGTCTGTGACTACGGAAAACACATCAATTACTTTTTCAGGCTTGTCTTCCCTGATTCTGGGAAACAAGCAGACAAGCTATGTGAAGAAATATCAAAGAGCACTCAGGCTGCACGAAGAAATATCAAAGGCAGTTAACAGCTACCTATTAGCAATTCAAAAGGGCTTGTTTGGAAGATCTTTCCAACCGACAGCTGCTAGCTGGTGTGCACCGATGGTCCTGACGGCCGTCATCTGCTCCGACTGTCTGAGGTGGGAGATACTGCCTTGCCCCATGCAGGAGCAGCTCCCTGTGCGCAGGGGTGCAGCGTGGGACACGCGCGTGCCTCAGGCACTCCCGATCCCTGCCTGCCACATCAGCACAGGTCCACCTTCTTCTGCGGTTTTGGCTGTGAGCTGGAGCAGCTGGAGAGCAGGTCTGGCTTTTCCCCCTCTGATGCCCTTCCCTGGGGGCTGGCAACCTCCAGCCCTGAGGTGGGACAGTCACCGGGGATGTCACCGCCAGAGGTTTCCCAGGGCTCCTCAGAGCAGTGATACTCCATAAACACTTCTGGTTTTAACATTTCGTAAGCGTGTGGAAAGCACACAGGCAAGAGCCATGGCTGTTCACAGATAGACTTCCAGCTAAATGGATAAAATTTATGTTTTCTGGAAAGAAATGAAAAATCCCACACTATTTGTTCAACAGTCTTGAAAGCTGGGACACTCCTCATGGTACAGATTCAAGTACAACACCATTCAGTGGAATGCCCCTGCTTCCATGAAGAACTGCAAATATTATTTTCCTATTCATTTGTAATCAGTTAGCATTCCTCAAACTACTCCAATTATTTACTATAGAAGGGCATTTAGTATCAATTTAACAGTTAGGAGTAAGAAAAGCCAGTCATACAAACAATGCTGAGACATCCTAACACATGTGTCCTAATTTAAATTAGTCCTTAAAATATAACAATTCAAAAAAATTATTGTAACTCCAGTCAAGCTTGCATAGATTAATTATATTTCATTAGCAACCTCATTCTTACCACTAACTTTTTAGATTTCTTTTTATATGTGTGTCTTCTGCTCTACCATAAACGGAGTAGTCTTTAAAGGGATTATGGATTTGATGGTAGACCATCAGAGAGTTACAAAGGGCACAGGAACAACTGAGGGTGTGATTCTGCATCAGCAGAAACAGACCTGTCGCCGTGCAGACCGCTCGAGCACAGCCTCTCAGCTGAGGGCCGAGATCTACAAGTGCTTTGCCTCATCGTAGTGTTGAGTAAAATCTGATTCGATTTCCATGGGATGGGGGCAAGAACAACTGCTGTCATGTTTATCACATATGTGCAAAGGCAAATAAAGCTGTCTGGAAAACTAGCGTTCCAGTGAGGCCGGCAGCCCTTCCACAGCCCCCATCTCCCATTTCATAAACTGGAGCCATGGTTATGGAAAAGGTTTCTTCTCATTTCTGTCAATGCCGCACCAAAAGCCTTGACTATGTCAGAGCAAAGCTCACTCAGTATGATCCCCAGCACGCAGGGGCCACTGCCAGAAGACAGCCACTCACCCTTTGTCCTCCACCATGGCCACAACTCCTGGAAACAAGCCCCAGGCACACGGCCCCCGCACCCCTCCCGGCAGCCCCTGCCCTGGCGCTGCCCCGAAGGCTTACCGGTGGGTCGGACAGGAGGGCTGCGGACCAAAGGGCTGGTGGACAAGCTGGTGAGTACCATGGCTGCTGTTACTTTATCCATGTCCAGTTCTTCTGACGATTTTCTGAAACACAGTGAATGAGAGGCAGAAAACACATCAGCAAATACTTCACTTTTTTAGTTGGGTTTGGTTTTTTGGTGGGGTTTTTTGTTTGTGTTTTTTTGTTTGTTTTTTTTTTTTTTAAATACAACCTGAGCGTACCAAGTGGCTACTTTAAGCAAACGAGCTCACCATACATACAAAAAGCAGTGGGAAAAGAGAATACGTCTTTGTACAAAACTGTCAGGATTATTGTGACCCTCCTTTAGTTTGACCTTGTTCCCTTTTTTCAGAATTTCAGCTATTCATATCCTTAAAGCTAACTGTCTGTTTAAGGTGTTTTTTTCTTAGATGAAGACACAGAGACACAAAACCAGGTAAGATTACCAGTAACATTAATAACATACACCACTCTCTGTAGGGTGAGGAAGAACTACCAACCAGAACTGAGGGACATAATTTTTCCTTTGTTGCTTCCACTTAACACTATTAACCTTCCTGTACTCTCTCCCAAAGACTGATCCTAAATTTTTTCCTATAATCAGTAAACTGGCAGAAAACCAGCGCTGGGTGGGGGGTGTGTGTCAGTTGTCTGCAGGTGTGATGGGCACCCAAGCCAGTGGGGAAAAAAAAATACAATCAGGAGAGAGGCAGAGCAGAGGGCATGGGGAAGCGACAACAAGGGAGAGGAGGGCAGCCGGCTTTCCAGGGCAGGGAGGAGAGGATCTGGAGACAACGGACGCCTCCAGAAGCCAGGCTTCAGTGACCCACTGCTCAAGGAGCAATGTTTTTTCTATAGACAACGGAGAATTTTAGTTGGCTGGAACAATGTAGATACCATCACTTTTTGTCCCCAGAAGTAACTTTTCCTGACAGGTTATCAGTATAATGTACTATTTCTGCAGAGTGAACATACCAAAACAAAACTACTAAACCCAGTTTAGCAGACTTTAGCTTTCCGTCCTTGTGGGAGAGTGGAACCACAGCAGGCAGCTTCTTGTAAACATTTGCTTTCAAACATACAATTGATCATCAAAGACCATCTTCTCATTTACTAGAGATGAAGTTAAATTTGTTCTTACAAAAGGACACATATTTCCCCCTCTGTTCTGCATTGCGGGGTTTCTAGAATTTCCTCTGTGCCTTGCCAGGAGCTCTACTTAGCCACCAGGTTGAGTCTTCATTAAAAGCCCAATATAAGAAGTGTTCAGCTATCTGATGTCTTCCACTACTGTTGATCAGGAAGTCATCAAATCACCATGCTGCTTGCAGTCCCCTTCCCAGAATCCCATTTCACCCATCAGGTTAAAAGCTCATTAACTGGAAACCACGCTACAGTCAAAGCCTCTTGATATCTTAGTGAGCAAACCTCAAACTTGTCCATGAAACAGTTCACAGCTGCTTTCTGGCTGATGCAAAGACCCACGCAGATGCCGCTGAACACTCTCCCATGCTGCACAACAGCTTAGATCTCATGACTGGCTTTTGCAACACATCAGCGCCTGGAACTGAAACGCTGATGATGGTTCCTGCTGCATTCTGATTATATCCTCAGAAACCCTCCTTTCCTTCAGCCAAGGTTTTTGCAAAGAGCACAGCAGCCACATGGTCATCACCGAGTACTGGGAAGGTCTTGGGTATCTGCTATGATCAACTAGTACCTAAATCCATCACTCATCAGGTCCTCTGGCTGGCAGAGGAGTATGTCACTCAGAACGCCAAATTCCTCCGGGCCCAGAAGACCTTTCCTCAGGGATGACGTGGAGATGCTACATGTTCTGGAGACCAACCCTGCCAGATGATTTTCCAATTACCTAATAACCCAGTATGAAAATCCGCTCTCTGAGAGGCATTCACCTGGTCTGTCGTCCACTCCTGCAAGACCACACCGATTACCTCTACTCCTTTATCCAGCTGTGGATGACCCACTAATATTTGCAACTTCTGAAGCACATGAGGACAAAATGACCGCAGACTCCTGAGGCGGTGGAGAAGCTGATCCCTAGTGTTTGCAACCAGCCTCCCAACAAGCCTGTTCTGTGTGCGTGGCAACAGGACTAATGCGCTCCTGTCCAGGCCTCTGCAGAATTGCAAAATCACACTACAGAACTTGTTGCAAGCGTTTGCCAAGTTGGTGTCAAGATGTCAGAGTCTAGACTCAGAGCTAATCCCAAAGTTCCTCCAAATAGTCTGTAATTTTAACAACTTCTAGCTCGTCTGTATTGGCGGGTTTTTTTGCCCTCTACAGTGACTTTGACTACTGCTCTGAAAACTAACCTTTGTTCCAAATAATATTGTCAATAATGCCCCAAAACTGTCAGCATTGGCATCCATGCCTAAGGTGAAAGTTTCCATAGGTAGGCAAAGGACAGGAATGGTCACGAGACCTTCCTATGTCTAGACATCATAAACCACACTCTTGCAATTACTGAAATGCTTTGTCCTACCTGACCCAATTTAACAGGTTTTCAATATGGAAAGCTCAAACGAACAAAACTCTGAACTTTTACACTGCCCATTTTGAACCACAGTCATTTTTACTACTTACTGTCCCTCAGCTGCATCCAGCAAACAAGGAATGCTCTGCTCGTACTTCCCAGCCACAAGAAGTTTAGCAGCTACGAGTGTTGGCTTATGTTAACTCTGCTCCCAAAGACATTTTTACAGTTTGGCTCATGCACGTAAACACACATATTTCATATATCACTCAGCCAGCACCGCTGCAGCAACAGCAGCCTTCGGGAGAGAGGCAAAGCACAAAACCGAAGACAGGAACCAATTCAGCCATCTGCATTTCGTCAGCATCACAAGTGAGTCAATGTCTTAAGACTGCGCTAGTCTTTTCCAGCTATCTCGGCTGGAAAGTTGAACCCACACACAGCTGTTTAACAGTATCTGCACTCAGAGGGGAGAATAACTTGTTTGTTACACAACAATTGTTCACAAACCATTATTCCACCATTGCTAACGTGATTTTCTGCAGACTGAAGTTATAACCTCTGATGTTGCTTATACTGTTATTAGGTGTAATGAAACCTAAATCAGTTGTAAGATCATCTACTACATCAGCTAGGAAGATTTCTTCTTTCCGCTAATCCCACATTCCAGTCTCCAAATGCCATCTCCCAGCTTCTGGACAGATATATTTGTGTCAGTCCAGTCTGTATTTGAGATCAAGCAATTTGGATCCTTCATTTCCAAGTTTTTGTAAATCCAAACACATGCCAATAGCTGAATTATAATGAACCAGCTGAGACATACGCAGCAAAAGCTAGAGGACCTTGGGGACGGATCTTTTACCACCACCTCATGTCTCTTGGCTTCATGCCTCCCTACTTCCTCAGCAGGGAGAACGGTGTCACTTGATCCCTGAAATACCCTAACCTCGCCAGCCTGGTATTTAAAGTTGTACTTCTCTTTAATAGACAAGCTCAAGTTAAACTTGGTTACTACCCTCACTCTTGCTCAATCCTTTCCTTGGTTTTGCTGATGAATTTACATCTTTTCTGATAATCATTTAACTGTGTTAAGAAACTACCACATCTTCCTCAGACAGAGCTCTCTCTGAGGAAAGTCTGGGTTTAAGCACCAAAAGATGAGCAAAAGAGGGTCCAAGACAAGCCCAAGGCTACGCAAGTAGCTCACCTGTACCACAGCCAGGTCAAAAGATGACACAACAGAGAATCACAGAATCTTTCAGGTTGGGAAAGACCTACAAGATCATCAAGTCCAATCATTAGCCTAACACTGCCAAGTCCACTACTAAACCATGCCCCTAAGCACCACGTCTACACAGCTTTTGAATACCTCTAGGGATGGTGACTCCACCAACTATGTGGGCAGCCTGTTCCAATGTTTTACAACTTTTTCAGTAAGAAATTTTTCCTAATATCCAATCTAAACCTCCCATGCTGCAACTTAAGGCCGTTTGCTCTCATCATAGAATCGTTAAGGTTGGAAAAGACCTCTAAGATCATCAGGTCCAACCATCAGCCCAACACCACCATGCCTGCTAAACTATGCCCTGAAGTGCCCCATCTACACATTTTTTGAACACCTCCAGGGATGGGGACTCCACCGCTCCTCTGGGCAGCCTGTTCGAACGCCTGACCTTTCTTTCAGTAAAGACATTTTTCCTAATATCTAATCTAAACCTTCCCTGACACAACTTGAGGCCACTGCGTCTCGTCCTATCACTAGTTACTTGGGAGAAGAGACCAACACCTGCCTTACTACAACCTCCATTCAGGTAGCTGTAGAGAGTGATGAGGTCCCCCCTTAGCCTCCTCTTCTCCAGACTAAACAGCCCCAGTTCCTTCAGTCGCTCCTTATTAGACCCTTCACCAGCCTCGTTGCCCTTCTCTGGACACGCTCCAGCACCTCAGTGTCTTTCTTGTAGTGAGGGGCCCAAAACTGAACACAGCACTCCAGATACGGCCTCACCAGTGCTGAGTACAGGGGCACGATCACCTCCCTACTCCTGCTGGCCACACTATTCCTGATACAAGCCAGGATGCTGTTGGCCACCTGGGCACACTGCTGACTCATGTTCAGCCAGCTGTCAACCAGCACCCCAAGGTCCTTTTCTGCTAGACAGCTTTCCAGCCACTCCTCCCCAAGCCTGTAGCGTTGCATGGGGTTGCTGTGCCTGAAGTGCAGGACCTGGCATTTGGCCTTGTTGAACCTCATACAGTTGGCCTCAGCCCATCAATCCAGTCTGTCCAGATCCCTCTGCAAAGCCTTCCTACCCTCCAGCAGATCGACACTCCCACCCAACTTGGTGTCACCTGCAAACTTACTGAGGGAGAACTCAATCCCCTCATCCAGATCACTGATAAAGATGTGAAACAAGACCGGACCCAAAACTGAGTCCTGGGGGACAGCACTGGTGACTGGCCGCCAACTGGATTTAACTCCATTCACCACAACTCTCTGGGCTTGACCACCCAGCCAGTTTTTTACCCAGCGAAGTGTACACCCATCCAAACCACGGGCAGCTAGTTTCTCCAGAGGATGCTGTGGGGAACATCGACCCCCGCCTCGCTACAACCTCCTTTCAGGTAGCTGTAGAGAGCGATGAGGTCTCTCCTCACCCTCCTCTTCTCCAGGCTAAACAACCCCAGTTCCTGTCCCATTTTCTAAGCCAGCAGCTGACTCCCCCAAGATCCTATGTTTCTTTATGGGACTGAATCCACAGTTTCAGCTCTCGGTGAGATTCCTCCTTACCAGCAACTTTCTTGTGAGGGGGCATCTTCCTGACTTCCCTTCGTGAAAGGTACACAGGTCCTCTTCTGGCTGCTGTCACCTTCGCGCCCCCTACTGTTATTCCCAGCTGGACACACCCATACCATGCCTTTGGTTTTCCTCCTCTCTATCAGCTACATCATCATCTATGGTTACAATTTTTTTTTTTTAATACTTTCTCTCAAAAAATCCTTAGAAATACAAATCTTACTCTAGTTTTGAAGTCTTAATAGCCTGTTCTTCATTATTTGCCTAGTTTAGATCAAAAAGCCTGCAGACTGCATCTTAGGTCAGTACTTTACACAAGCATATTTTAAGGGCCCTGGAGAATATTAGAGCAGAAAAACTGGTAGTGGTAGCAGGTGTTTTTAATAAAATTGATGTATTTAAAAGGACAACTCAAGTTCATTTTAAGCAAAGGAAAAACAGAAAACAGACAGAAATCTGTTTTCCCAGCCCACAACTCCAAAGCTTTCAGTTAATTCCCTGACCCAAGCGCAGCAGTGCTGAGAGCAATGATGCATGGGTTCACCACAGAGCAAGTGCCCTCCCGTGCTCCGCAGCTGCCTTGACACCGCGTGAGCAGGGACCAGACAGCATTTCTTCACCAGGTCTCTCCTCCCAGTGAGCAGGGGAGCAGGGGCAGCGGCATCCTGCAGGCAGCAGGACCAGGCTGCAAGGCGGTAGAAGCTCCAGCACCGGCAGACGAGCCCAGGGAGGAGGGAAGGGGAAGGATATTTCCAATTACTTCACGTGGAGGTTGGCTACAGAAGCTGACGGTCACAGATCCAGCCGTCTTCTCCAGAGCCACGCCCCTTACCTGTTCCAGCACTGATGAGCTTGTCCTTCCTAGTCCTACTTTCTAAGCAATAACCACCCTAAACATTCAGATTTATTAAAAGGCTTACATTTTATTTTGTTTTGGCAGAGATATGTGCTTACCTATTTCTTACTGCTGTCCTCACCAGAGGGACACAGTAAAAATAAATCAAAAAGTTTTCACTAGGATTAATCAAGAGCAGGGGAAGTCAAGCACAAAAGTGCTAGTATGTGATGTCAACTGGCTGCTGACCTCCACCCAAAACCCAGCTGATGACAGTGGTTCACAAAACACCTTGATCTTTTGTTCAAAGTGACAGTACCATATAAACATGCAGGGATTAATATGCTATAAAATGACAGTATATTGAAATTGCTCTTTCCCTCCCATACTTATAACTGCCTATAGAGGGACCTCTGCAGACTTACTCTGACGACCTGATTACAAGCACATTTCACTGATGCTGTCCTACTGAGCACTGTACCAATACTGACAGATAACATCTTGTCACAGGCTTTCATACACCAAAAATATGATTCATCACATAAGGAATCCTTGTAATTGGTGCACTAGTAATAACAGAAGTACTTCTGAAAGAAGGAAAAATCCTAAATTACATTCCACAGGTAAAATAAAAACATTTTGGGTTTCTTCAATTCATCATTAATGGCAAACGCAAGTTCCTAACAGGGAACCAGCAAGGAAATCCATGCTGTGTCTGTGACTCCAGATATCGAAAGTAACTACAAACACTCTTCTATCTTGAGCAAAAATCTAAAATACTATGCAGAAAATTATTATTAATCCATAAATACCTTACAAGAATATCTGGTTACTACCCAACAACTCAAAATACTGACAGTACAGATAAATGAACAATCTTTCTTGTTGCTGTTATGTTCAATTGTTGATTATGAAGATTAAAAATTAACCCACTTGCCAAAGACAAAAGCAAAAATTATAGAGAATGATCTACATAAACAGTCCAAGGTCCTCAGCACTCTTTGGTAAAAGCTGTAACTTTTCACAATAAAGCAAAAAGCAAAGGGACATATTTTCTAAGATTATATTAAATCAGTACAGTACTATAACGATACATCTGAAAACATAAGGGAGCATTACTATTTACACATCTAAAAAGAGAACTCGTGTTTGATATCTGAAGCAGAGATACAGTAATACGATGCACTAATTAGAAGCTAGGGACTTCTGCCTTTGCTCATTGTGGCCAAATAAAAAATTAACCTTTTCCACACTAACTTTTAGATATTTTCAGACTAGTTCATATACAGAATAACTGGCCTTTCTTTGTCTGTCCTTGTTATACACAAGCAATTGCTTTTGGATACTGACAGCTACTAGAAATGAATTATGTTCAAAATCTTTATTACACAAATATAGGAACCCCATATACCTGAACTTCTCAAGGAAAACAGAAAATGCATTAAAGGCCACCCCAAAGCTCTCCACCTCCCCCTGGCCAAGCTGATAGATTTTGCAATTCAATTATTCAAGTGACCTTTGGAAGTCTGGCTGATCCGTCAGAGCCTGAGATGAGCTGATAGAGTCATCGGTAATGCAGATACTGACTTTCTATCTCAACTGTAATGGTTTAAAGACAATATAAAGTCTCTGTAAATTGTGGATCTCAGCATCCTGGAGCAGAAAATACATTTAACAGATCTGAAGAGAAAGTGGTGTGTAATGCAGGTGTTTCTCAAAGTCTTTTATTTTTCCTCATGCCATACAATGCATCACTTTTCCCTGCTCCGCAAAAATATGACTCTGTAAAAACAGGTAATTCCCTGGCCTTTATTGTTAAAAGCACTAAAACTTGATAGCAAATAATATATCTGTTTTTACAACCCTTTTCTACATTTAGATGACCAACAAAATGCAGTATTTGGTTCCAAAGGCTGGCTGACGCACTCTCCCATACACAGGGGTCTCGCCTGCATCTCCCAAAGCCGCCCCCTCCTGAAGCCCCCGGACGGCAGACGGCTCCCCGAACCAGGCGCGTCCCCAGCACCCCTCGTCTCCCTGCGGCGTACAGCCCGGCAGTGCTGCCCCGGCTGCTCGGCAGGCTGCCCCCGCAGCAGGCCTCGGCAGGGAGCACCAGCACAGCTGCACCCGCGACGAAAAGGATGCGAAATCGCTGCGATTTCTGTGGTCTGGTGCAAACGCATCCCACGGAGACGCGCTGCTGCCGCCGTCCCCTCTGCAGCCCAGCAGCAGGAATGGCTCCTTTGCCCTGTAAGACTCCCCAGAAAAGTCTGCTTAAGGCAAAGCCTGCAAAACAGATGGTTTTTTCATAGATGCCTTATTATCACCGCTTCTCAAGCAACTCGTCTGCCTTCCGTAAAGGCAAGTGAAATGTCAAACCTGTCCAAACGGGAACAGGACTGAACTCCAGGTCTCGTTCTTCGATTTGCAAAACACCGGATACAGCGTGCTGGCGGTGGGGAGTAAAATGCTGCTCGCATTACCGGCCAGTGATAAGATCTACAGTTTTTCAATGTTCTGCGTAGTTGGGAACAGTTAAGCAAGCCAAATTCATCACTGGGAGATAAGCTGCAGTTTACAGCAACAATTTATTCTACATATTGGAAAAGTTGATCCAATGAGTAACTTTTCAAACAGCTGCGACATATCAGGAGAACTTATCTGGGGAAGCGCCCTCAGGGCAGTGACAGAAGCTGAAGTAGGAATATGACACAGAAATTGTCTGCTTCAAAACAGAGTAATCAAGTAAATGGTAATCACTTGATTGATTATGAGTGCAAAGCAAAAATTAAATTCAGAAAGGAACAACAGAACCCTGCAGAGAATGGCTATCCCTTACGGTCATACATGAAACCTTGCGGATTTTCTGGGAAGACTTTCTGTTTTCCATCTCCTCTACTTTAAAGGCCCCTTGCTGATACAATACACAAATCACAGAATCACAGAACGGTAGACGTTGGAAGGGACCTCTGTGGATCGTCTAGTCCAATCCCCCTGCCGAAGTAGGGTCACCTACAGCAGGCTGCACAGGACCTTGTCCAGGCGGGTCTTCAATATCTCCAGAGAGGGAGACTCCACAACCTCCCTGGGCAGCCTGTTCCAGTGCCCCGTCACCCTCAGAGGGAAGAAGTTCTTCCTCATGTTCAGCTGGAACTTCCTATGCCTCAATTTGTGCCCGTTGCCCCCTGTCCTGTCGCTGGGCACCACTGAAAAGAGTCTGGCGCCATCCTCCTGACACCCACCCAATTCTCACACTTAGTCAACAGTCCCAGAAACGAATGCTCCCCCCACCCCTTGTGCGGCACACACGAGGCCAGAGACCAGGTCACCCCCTGCTTTGCAGCCACCCCCGCTGCGCTTTGCGTCCGTGATGGTCCCCAAGGAGGGGTCATGAGGGCAGGCTCTGGGGATGCCGGAGGAGCAGCTCCCTCCCTCTCCCTTCGCTCTGCCCAGCAGCCCAGGCACACGACCAGCTCCCGGTGCCTGCATGGTGAATGAGCACTGCGTCCATTAAAAGACAAAACTCTCCCTGCTCAGATCATTCTTTTTAAATAAAACTTCTGCTGGAGGCAAGTGGTTTGCAGTGGCAGCAGCCAGCTTGTGCCCACATATCCCTAGAGAGCTCACTGGCACTGGCTGTAGAGGAGGGCTCAGCTCCCTGCCAGCATCACTTATAAACACATCACTCTCCTTAGAAACATAAAGGAAAAAAATGGAATGAATGAATAAAAGCAAGAAAGCCCAGATGAGCACATGCCCAAATCTGTTGCTTGTGCTATTCTGTTTCCTGTCCGGATTGCAAAGGCAAGTAACCTCTAGACCTCACTTCCCAGTCTGCATTTCTAAAGAGGAGCTGCTAGGGAAACACACTTGCCTTTGGTTTACATGATGTCCACACAAGGATCTTGTCAGTTCCACACCACCACAGCCAGCCTCTTTGCTGGTGAGCGTAGCTGGCTGAGAGGACGCTGAGCTGGTCCCTCCTGCTTGCTGTGGTAGCAAAGTGGGCCAGATACCATATTACCTCTTGCACATCCTTCCCACCTCGAGCCCCACGGTTTGTGCTGCTGCTGCCTTAGAAAGCATTGCTCTGGGGCAAGGGCTCGCTTGCAGGCCCTGTGCAAAAGGTCTGTAATTGCCATATTATGTCCTGGAAGAAAAGAGGGAGGAGGCGGAGAATTGGAGGAGGACCAAAAACCAGTAGTAGGCAGATACAATGCAGCACTTTTTTAGTGGTTAAGGAAGGTTTAGAGTCCTAGGAGCTGTTCTGCTTTGTCTGGGGTGCCAAAGACCAAGGCCAAAGGACACACAAAACAAGCAGGGGCTGCAGGAACCAGCTGGAATGCAAAATGGCATCAAGTGAGACCAAAGCACATATCAAAACCGCATCTTTTATTTTCAGTTTTTAAATATTTCATCACAAGAAGAAAACAATGTCAAATTTCAAAACCATCTCAGGGGTTAACAGGAAGGAATGAAGCGATGCTGCTTGAAAGGGGACATCCCGTCGAAACTGCAAATTATTTTTTTGGAAGCATTTTTTTGAAAGTCTGGCAACCTTCCTCAACAGCCTCGCCCTGGCAGTATGGGACAGCACGCTGCTGCTGTGCCCGCTGCTCCCAGGGAGCAGGGCAGGCCAGCAAACCCTGAGCCATCGGATGCCAGAATACACAAAGAATCTCCTCGCTTGCAAGCCACTTCCCACCGCTCCTGCACAGGGGCTAACTCATCGCCCACCCTCCCTCCTCACAGGACAGAGGAGCCTCGCAGGGAAAGGTCCTCGGTGCACCCACCTCCGGGTGAGAGAGTCACGGGTGCGATGCTCTGTCTTGCTGCATGTCGGGCGAGCCGCCCCGGCGGTCACTGAGCACTTGGCCTTGCTCCTGCCCAAAGGCAGGTGCCACAAAAGCGTTCCAAGGCAGGCAATGTGACGCAGGGGTTATATTTCCACCCATCCTGCCCTCACGCCATCCATCTTCTGAACAGCAGGGCTCTGCCAAGCCGCGGGGTTGTGCTGGCTTTCCTGGGAGGCAGTGCTGCTCTCCCCTTGCCTTACCATTTCCACACCTTCCTACAGCCCCGTGCAACCACTTCCCAGTGGATTAATTCCCCTTGGACCCAGCTCTGCATGGCCCTGCAGCCCCTTCAAGCTGCTTTAAAAGCCATGAAAGGACCCTGGACCTTCCCACTACGCACTGCCCTCGCACAGGAGGTTCCCTGGGCAAGGGTGCGTCTGGGGGACGGGGTGCAACAGGCACTGCTGTGCTGCAGGGTCTGCGTTGCTATGCTGTTTTTCCCTACAGGGCTATAACAGCTAAATACGTATTTTATCAGCTGTTCTAATTTACATCAGAGGCTGGACTTCGAAAAAAGGTGGCAGTGGGGGTGGGTGAAGGTGGCCAAGAGCCCAGGCAGCAAAATCAACACCAACCCCTGACCCACCTTGCACATACATCTCTCTCCCTCTTTTACCTCAGTGGAGTGAAATGTTCTCTTTAAAAACAGGACTGTTTTGGAGCTTTTACTGTGATAACTTACAACTCTTTCTAAGTTCACTCATGGAAAAAAATACATCTTAAAAAATACAGCTGAAAGGTTTGGCAGTGATCCAGCAAAGCCAGAAAAAAAAACAAAGAGGAAAAAAACCAGTCACTGCAAAACCACACATTCTTCTGGCAGACCCTTTCATCAAGACCCTAGGCACACTTTACAAACGTAAAGTAAAAGCTCTAAAACTCCATGAATAGAAAGCTGCTACTTACATAGGCCTCCGGTTAACTGAGCGAAAACAGGGCAGCAGAAGAAAGTGCCCCGTTGATGGACAAACCTCCCTCTCCGTTGCAGTAGAGTCTGCAGCTTTTTACGTGCAGATCAGATGCCAGCGAAGACACCTCCACAGACCTGCAGCGCAGTGCCGAGGTGGCTGAGCGAGGGACCAGCGCGGGCTTAGGGGATGCACCAAACCCAGCCAGGTCACCCCTAGGGCTTGCACGGCTTGTGGAGCCTGACCCACACACGCGACTGCTGCAGCAGGATACAGGCTGTGCCGCACCACACCCCAGCACTCTGGTGATGAGTAGCAGCCTAAATAAGTCACATTTTTGAGCAGAAGGCTGGTCTTGATGAGGTTCAACCTAAGACACGTAAAGAACGGGCTGTCAAGCCATCTGTTAGTGGTTTGTTGTGGTAGCACCTGAGGATGTGTGAGACACCAAGTGAGAAGGCAAAATTATTTTTAAAAAGAAAAGGAAACTGAAGCCCCACATCTTCTTAACTGCAATTCTCAGGGAGATACAGGGACAAAATACTTACAAGCACCTAGAAGAGTGCAAGAAAAAAGAAAAGAAACTTTTTTTGGTTTGTTTTAAACAGGAATAGAGCATGTCAGACCTACCTAATAATCTCCCCTGCAAGAAGGCTGCAAGCCTTGCAGGAAGGGGTAAGCAGTAGACATCATATACTCTTGACTTTACCAAGGCTCGTGAAGCATGCTCCCAAGGTACTCCTATGGGCAAGCTAAGGAAACAATCTAAATGAAAACACAGAGGGACAGCACAAAATTGATAAATAAACTATATGCACAGATTAATTGTTAACAGTTTATGGTGAAAAATGGTTCCTTCTTTCCTTTCCCTACCCCCTAACACACCCACATCTCCTTTCTGTATCCCCTAACTACAAGCTGGGCGCCGAGCAGCCAGCATACGGCTGGCTCAGGGCTGGCTGTCAGGCAGCTCACACGGCAGCCTTCCCTTGGTGGGAGAACTCGCCTGCCTCCTCTCCTTCATCCAGCTACTGCTTTTCATGAAACTTGTAGGAGTTTAATGTCCTGGGAGCATCTGCTTCTCTGTCAAAACAGACTGAAACCGGTCCATGAGTTAAAGAATTATCGAGACAGGACTAAGGCAAACAGACAGCAGGATCTTTCGCAAAGTGGTGCGGAAAGCTGTTCAACAGACCCATGCAAACAGTGCTTCAATTAGATAGGAAAAGTCAACAGCCTGAACACACAGTGGAGAAACAACTTGCTAGACAGCAAATCTGCAGGAGTGGAGCCTGCCGATCGCGAGCCAAGCGCAAACAGTGCTGCGCTGTCACACGCACGCAGAAAATCAAACATCCGACGGGGATGTGTAAATGGGACGTAACCCACAAAGCAGGGGGGAAACCTCTACAGAGCCCCCCCACGTGGGGCTCTGAGTACTCACGCCACAGGAGAGTCAGCTGGGGTCAGGGCAGCAAAGGGAAAAGATGCACGAGGTCCAGAAAACATAACCCGCAAGGAAAGGCTGAGCTAGATGGAGCCAGCCAGTACAGACAGAGGTGGCTGAACAGGGAAACAAGAATGGTAGTCTTCAAACTTATGCAAAAAGTTCTTTTTCAAGGAGAAAGAGACTGAAGCACCTCCCATCTCCTCAGGATATAGGGCAGGCAGCTTTTCTAATTGTAAAAGAAGTGAAGGACTTGGACAGATCATCTAGAGGAGCTGTGGTGTCTCCAACCCTCCCTCTGGTCAAAGGAAGCAGGTTCATAAACATCTGCCATGATTTCCATATGGCTGCTTTTGTCTGAGGATGGTGCTTTGAGCGTCACCTTGATGCCTGACCTTATAACTCCATGGAACCACCTCCCACTTTGCACAATTAGGAGTTGAGTGGATACTTGACTTACAGGGACTGGACTGAAGTCTCCTTTCCTCTGATGCATCAGCAAGCCAGCTTTCAGGTAGCAGAGCTCCTCAGCCTTGAAGAGGTGACCCTGAGCTGCATCTCAGAGTGTAAAGGAGCTGCCCCACAAGCACAAACATGGCTTTTGTATTACATGGTACAACCTGGAGGCGTCTAATACCAGGTCCCAGCCATGCAGCTTCCTGACCTACAGACAGCCCAGGCACAGGGAGCTGGATGTTGTCTTCTCCTAGAGCTGCCCCAAAAAAGTAAGGAGCTGGAAAGTCTTTGTACACTCATCTCCAAAATGGCTTGGTGTCCACTTCCTCCTTCTGGGATCCAAGACTCCATGCGAGTCCCTTAGGGGGTCAACAGGATTCGTTTTTTGTGGATGGCTCTGGTACCCCGTTATGGACTTTCTTCAACCAGCCTTGCTCAGTCCTCATGTTCCTGTGGTGAAGACCCATTTCCTTTCAGAGCAGATGGTCTTTGGGCACAGGTGCTCTCAGAACGAGGGGACAGCAGCGCCTGAGAGCTTCCCCAGCAAACTGTGGGCAAAGGCAAGTACAATGTCTTAACTGGGACACCAATTTCTAGGTCTGCCGCTGGTTTTTAGCCTGCACACCACATAGATGTTGTCAAGTGACCTAAAGCGAGTAGCAATTCGATACTTTTGTGTCGCAGTGCAGAGAGCACTGTTTTTTCCCTTATACCTGTACAAGAATAACACCACCTCCATCCAGAGTGGGAGATGCATTCTGCAAGGAACTCAAATACACCGCAGTGAACAGAGTGCGAAATGGGTGGGTACCTAACCTAAGAGACAAGAACACCTGTTATGAAACTGCTATTTGCTTAGTAATGCAAAGCTGCTTCATTCCACTGAAAGTAAACACGCATGTTCAAGGATTCATTGCAAGAGCTACTACAAAACAATAAAAAGCCCCTCTGCAAGTACTCAGTCCTCCTCAGCTGTCCAGCTCCGCTCCTTCAAGTTACATCTGCCATTACAGACACGCTAAGTTTTCAGCCCCTTGCAGTTCCATCAGCTGGTTGCCTGTGATGTTGTGCTTCTTGCTTTTTCGGAATTGGAAGTACCAGCAGAAGCCAGCAAGGGCCAGAAGAAGGATCAGAACCAGCGGTAAGTATAGGATGAAGTTCAGCAGTGGTGGGGATGAGCAGATCCTAGACAAAACAGTTAACTCTGGAGGAAAAAAAGAAAAAAAAAAAATTAAGGCCCCAAGCTAGTTTGAGTTTCTCTCTCCTGCTGTTTCTATAGTTTATCTTATCACCACTTTTCCCTCAATCCTCAACACCTACCAATTTTTAAGAATTCATATAGGCTACCTGAGGAGAAGGGGGATAGAAACCAGGTAATTTTCCTCAATTTCTTGTTTTGTGAGGTCAGATAGGGCCCTGGCTCATTCAGCTGAGACATCCCAACAGAAACAGCACAGCTCTTCAGCTAACCCATTCCAGAGTGGGCTCAGTAAGGAAAAGCCACATACCCTCCACTCCCTGGGTCCCTGCCCAACACCAGTGACAGCAGGGTGAGGTAGAGGACTGTCAGATGCTGCACCACTGAACAAGGAGGGACAAGAGGAAAGCAAACCAAACCAGGTGAAGAAAGTCCCTGTCTCTCCCAGATACCTGCCCCTTCTTGCTTCTGCTGCTCTGCTATCTTATTTCAGCCACACTGAGCTGCAGGCAGCTGTAAGCCCCATAACCATCAGCTCCTGCAGAACAGCCCCTCAGTTGAGGTGGAGGCTGCCTGTACTGCTGGTGGACCCTCTGGGTACTTCAAAAAACCACGTTTGATCAGTCCCATGCTAGCTGAGCAGGTCTCAGTTGCAGCCTCTCCACTTTTGTCCTGGGCTCTTTATGGCCACCCATTAATCCCGGTCACTAAAATCTCCTCACTTGCCACATAGCTTCAACACCACAGACTGAACTCAGACACATCCAGCCTACCACAAAGGGTCATGCCAACTCCTTTGGCTGTGTTCTATCCATCTCAAAGTGCTGTTCCTCAGTTCTCCTCCTCACCCAAGACCCATGTGCAGATGTTTTACGCTTGCTGTGCAGAACCATGCTGAGCATGCAGGTCTGCTGATTTAAAGCTGTGCTTGGGGGACCCACACAGCCTGGTGGGCTAGGTGTGACCCTAGGGATACACCAAGCTAGAGGCTTCTCCTGGCTGTGAAACTAGCATTTACCTCTCTACATCTGAAGCTCTGTGCCCCATCCATGTAGATGGAAGCAGCATCTATTCTCCCATAGGAAAACAGGGAGAAGTCTCCACTACATGAATGCCTCTATAGTACTAGGGAGGTATCCTAAAAGGCAGCATCAGGGATTAGGGCTGAAGTTACTCCTGATTACAGGTATACTTGCACATAGCTGGGTTGTTACCCTCTGAAAACTCCAAAACTTTGACATTTGTGAGCCAGAGGGGCACTTCAAGATACCTGCACCACTGGAGAAACACGCACACACAAAAGAAAAAAAGAGAGAAAGAAAAAATACCCAGCTCATCTCTTGGATTTTGTGAAAACCACGAAAACCTCTTGGCAAAGACACTTGTACAAAAACTGGAGCAGAATTTTCCAGCAGTTACTGAGCAATTTTAGCAGTGGTTACTCCACCAGTAATGTGTAACAAGAGACAGAGGGAGCGATGAAGGCAAAATCCGAGTGCTAGAAGGAGCGTGATGGACAACAGCAGGAAGGTAACAGCAGGGGGATGAAGCCCTGTCAAGTCCCTCCCTGTGCAATTAAACCCATCTTAGTTCTGCTGTAGGTGCAGAGCCATGTGAGTAGGCTCTGTGCCAGCCTGTGCTAGCAGCAGGCACAAGGAGGGCTCTACAGGGTCCCCTGAGCTCTTCCACGTTGGTCAGCATTGGTGATTGCTGCAGAAGCTATAACCACGTGTACACACCCAGGCTGGCTTTGGGCACAGCAATTCCAACGCTGAAGCCATGAGAACTGCAAGCTGGGTGCAACATGGCTGATTTCATATTTTTTCTTCCACGTGGGTCATGCAAGACTCTATTTCCCCAAAGAGGCAGCAAGAGAATACTTTGTTCCTGCCCGTTACCTCCCTAAAAACACTCTGTGAGCCTGGCTGAAACCTTTGCTTTTATTTATTCAAAATTCTGTGTGCAGAATCCAGTTCTATCTTTGCACCTGCCATGCACCCCAACTCGCCCCAAGAGGACAGAGACTGTTTTTAGAGACCTCACTGGAGATGGACTTGTCAGAAAAATCACACCAATAATTTTTTCCCCCCAAACAGTTAGCGTTCTGGCCCCAAAGGCATGACTGAAAGCAGGGGTTTGTGCCCATGGTCCCATAGAGACCACAAGCTACAAAGCACTGCAGACACAAGTGCACCTTACAGTACCCTCTTGGACCACATGCCTCTCAGCTGGAGCTCTTGGTATTGCATCTGACCACCACCTCCAACATTTACAATGCTGAGCACCTGGGTTTCTCAGCCCTGGCTCATCAATGGGACCAGGAATGGGATCTCATTGCCTCTCCTACCAGGCCCACAGCACTGTGTCCCTCAAAGGGCTCCCCCTCCCTCCCCAGCTCCCAACACAACTCTGGCAATCTCCCCAGCACTGGCCCCCTCTGCAATCCTTTAGCAAGCCCTCCCAGCCCTGCTGCATCCTTGCCGTCGCAGCCAGCATCGCCAGCAGCAGAGAGCTGCCATTATCCTCCCCACACACCCCAGCACGACTAAGGGGGAACCGGTGCGGGGTGAGCAGCCCCTCGCACTCAGCAGCATTACCTGGCGGGACGGTAGCGAGCTGGGTGTACCCCGAGTTTGCCGAGGCTTGCAGAACCCAGCCCTTCCCCTCACCCTGCTGCTGCCACTCCTGCACCTGGCAGTGATACACCCCGGCATCACCCTTCTCCACGCGGTGCAGCGTCAGGCCGAAGTCGCCGGCGGCAGGGCGGCGGAGGTGCAGCCTCCCCGACAGGCTCTCCCGCTGGTACTCGATGGCACCATCGCGGTGGAGGGTGAGCAGGGGCCTGACACGGCGGCTCTCCTCCTCCTCCCGAAACCAGGTGGCTGACAGGTGGGTGGTGGGCTGGCGGGCACCCTGCAGCAGGCAGCGCAGCGTCACCTCCTCGCCCTCCCTCGCCGAGATGCTGTGGTTGGTTTTCTCCAGCTGCAGTTCGCGCTCTGGGGTAGGATGCAAGCAGAAAGAGACATTGCGGTCTAGCACTGCAGTAGAAATTCCCCTGCCTGCGACCGCAGGCTGACGGAAAACTTCTGGAGCGAAGCGTGGCGGATTGGGATGGCCTCTTGCAAGAGCCTCTGCAGGACACCCACAGGCCCCTGGCTCCTCTGACTCATTCTCCCTGGGGCGTTTTTGCCCCCTCATCATCTCTGCCCCCTGTTTGCTGTAATACTTCCTGCCCCCTCCAAATAAGTGATACAGCATCCTTTGGACCAAAAGCTATTTAGGAAGCTGGAATTCTCTGGTCCAGTTTATTTAGGGCTGCAACCCATAAGCCAAGTGAGGCTGAGTGAGTGAAGAACTGAGCCACGGAGACCCACTGTGCACCCCAGCAGTGCAGTGCCCAAGGTGGGAGCAGCTGAGCTTTCAGCCTTGTTCTATGCAGCAGTGTGCTGCAGGGTGAGGAAAAATGAGTGTCTTGCTTTGGGATGCTCAGGAGTACCAGGAAAAGGGTGCTTCTCTATTCACAGCACCGTACAACCAACCAAACACGCCATGAGTTGGAGGGAGAAGAAAATACCACGATTCACTTTGTTAGGAAGCATTAGATAACATCTGCCACTGGCAAAAATACCAGCTGGCTTGGTTTGGAAGGATGTGATAAATCCTCCTAATTCCCTATTTCCCTTTGAGAGGCACTGACACCTCCTGCATCCCTAAGTCTCAGATCCAACGCAGGAGTCACCGTTTCTCCTAAGCCCTGACAGCTTAGTAGAGGCCTGGCAGGGGCCCCGTCATAAATAGATGCAACCTTCTCCAGCTGCACCTATACAAGAGATAACCACCTGCTCACCTGGGAGCTTGAACTCCAGCGTGGTCTTTCCTGATGCTCCCTCTCCGAGTTTGTACCAGCCGTCCACCAGCCAGAGCCATTCCTCTACCACACAGTAGTACCTGCCCTGGTCCCCGGGGTTCGCAGAGAGTATCCGCAGCCAGAAAACGTTGCTGGACACCCTCTGGCTCAGGAACCGGGACTTTTGTGTAGGAGAGCTGAACTCAGCACCGTATTCCAGTATGCTGTTGTAGTTGACCCGTATGATTTGCAGGGGGGTTGCATCTGCCGGAGTAGGAGGTAGGAGGTACCAGGTAACGGCCAACTGAGAATTATTCTGGGCAAGCACGATCCTGCACTCAATGGCTGCATCAGCACCGCCAGCAATCTCCACAGAGCTCTCTTTCGTAGCTACCTGAAGCTTGCTTTCTAAAATGGAGAAACAAAATAATCACACCACCTGCAGCTGGCAAAGAGAGGAATAAGGCTGGCCTGAGGCACCCGCCAAAAGAGAAGGGAGGAAGAGGGTGCTCAGAGGACAAAGACCCGTTAGGGAATGCTGGAGCAGGGAAGGTGGGGAAAGGAGAGAAAGAGCAAATCCACACACCCTTATCTGAACTGTGGCGGGGAATCGCTGGGTGCTACTGGGCAGGGGAATAGCGGAGGAGGCGCCTGGGGGACCATGGGACAGGAACCAGGGGATGGAGGCAGCCACCATGTTGGAGCTTGGAGGCAAAGCCTCTATTTGAAGCAAACACATCCGTCTACCACTGCTTCTATCCGCAGGCTCACACAGACGTGACAAAACAAGCGCACACCTTTGGAGACTGTAAGCAAGTGTCTTAGGCTACAGAGCCTGCGTGGGCTTCGCTAACAGTCGCCATCTCAGGTGTTTGCTGTGGTTATTAATTGGAAACCACGTAACACAGCTCTCAACATCCACTGTGATTATACCCAGCAATTGTTCAATTTAGGGCTTAGCAGTTTGGGACGGGCTGCAGAGAACACGCTGAGATGACCCCGCAGAGCGTCCCAGCCCCCCGCCCTCGGCCGCAGGCTCAGCAGGGCACTCCCCTCCATGGCACCTTCCCAAGGAATGCAACGGCAGCGGGCGATGGAGAGGGCCTGTGGACCAGGAGGGGGCTGTGGCTGTTGAGTCCTGTCCTGCATTTCACAGTGCATGTTTGCTGCTCTAAAGAAACAGGTAAGGGCAGGAAGCAGAAGAGATGGGAAAGCAATCACCCTAATTAGGAAGCTGTCAAATTCATCAGATCCACACACGCAGAGACCAAGCAGACTTGAGCGCACTTAGGAAACAGATGGAAGCTGATGTCTTCCAACCTCGGTACCTAAAAGTATACCCAGCCTAGAGCCAGCTCTAAGGAAGCACAAATCTTCAGAGAGGGACACTGGAGATGTTCAAAAGCCGTCTGGAGATGGTCCTAGGCAACCTGCTCTAGGTGGCCCTGCTTGAGCAGAGGGTTGGACCAGACGACCTCCAGAGGTCCCTGCCAACCTCAGCCATCCTGTGTTTCTGTGACAGGTGAACTGTTCACACTGGAAAAAGTAAGACACTTGGTTCTTAACTTCAGCTGCTTGGTACAGAGAAATATCACTCAGCCAGCCTGTTGAAGTTCAGGAGCTTTATTCAGGGACCCAGAAGTGAACTCCACCAAAAGCAAAGAAAAAATACTCCCAGCTGGAGGCTTTGCCCACGTTTCAAAGGCCACAGGAGAGAAGCAGGCAGGACCCGGGGAAGTGGTGGACATCTGGAACAGCCTTCCCATGTCAGACACATGGATGTGCCTTCCCTGGCTGTGGGGGACAGTGTGCCAGCAGCATAGCCCCACTGCTCATCGCAGGCAGCTCTGCCACCTCTCCCAGCGAAAAGGAGCTTCAGGGAAGCCAGCTGTGGGACCACGCTGGAGCAAAACATTGTGCCTTCCTCCAAGCGAGCTCCTCCTGGCAGCGCTGCTGCGGTCGGGAGCGGACAGGTAAAACCGAGGACCTTTCCTCAGCGGCAGAGAGGCTGCCAGCACAGGAAACAGCAAGCTGCCCGAGGGGGACCTCTCGCTCAGGTGTGGCCCAGCCTGACACCCGCCAAGACAGAAAATAATCCAGGGAAGCAAAAGCTACTAGAGCTCAGAGAGGAGCCACAGGAACCACTTTTGTGAGCACTTGATTTTGGTGAGAAAAATTGCCGTTCTGCTCTCAGAGAAGATCACCTCCAGAGGAAGCAGAGCACTTGCTGCAAAGCCCCTTTGTTCCAGCCCCAGGTCTCCTCTCGCTCCTACTAAAGATCAGTTATAGAAAAGGGCAGAGTAGCTGCCTGCCTCTTCCTTTGGCACAGAAAGACGTGGTGCTGTTTTCCCTTTTGTTTTCAATTTAATCAACAAAGCTGAGCCTCTCGCTGCCCGTCTCACTGCAAACCCTGCCTGCTGATGGCTGAGTTCCACCCAGCCCAGGAGCAGCAGAGCATGCGGAAGGGCATGGCCACGACAGCGACCATGCGGGCAGCCGTGGGAGCATTCCCTTCAGCGCTGGGCAGCATCTGCCTGCCCAGGGAGCTAACTCTGGGACCCCACCACGAGTCAGATGCTGAACTACCTAAGAAGTCGGAAATGGAAAAGACCTGTCCTCCTTCCCCTCCTGTTACGGGCTTTTACGCGTGTCCCTCCTGTCTGAAGCTACAGGCCAGATCCACAGTGGCATTTAAACTCCTAAAGCACCGACTGACATCAAGTGATAAACAGAGTGCCGAAGTAAAAGTCAAGAACTCCAGTAACTCTGCAGGCTCCAACCATAAGATTTTATATGTGAAGAAACAGGCTGGTGATTTTCATGATTTGCAGCTTCATTTTCTGCAGCTTCGCCTCATCCCATTGCTGCTAGACCCAGCTTCCCTCCCAGACTTACTTCTCTACCTTCCCAAATATCCTTCTCTGGCTCACACTGCCTTTCTCAGAGACACACCACTAAACTCCCACTGCGCATCGCCCCCTCCCAGCTCCCACCATCCTTACAGCATCGCAGAACCCAGTAACAGCTGCAATCCATTTGGAGCCAAATGTTGTCATATCTCGCTGCTCTGTTGCCACCATCTCCTCTGTGTAGACGCTCTACAATTACACCTGCTCATCTTCATGCCATTTACACTACTAACGCATGCCCACAGCCACTGTCTGTTGTCACCCCCAGCCTCAGTACCTTCCTGAAGAGCTCCTTCCCCCGGCTGGCTGTAGCTCAGCTGTAACACGGAGCACCCCAGCACCCAGCTTGGCAGAGGAGAGGAAAGAGCAGCAGCGGAGCAGGAGGGAGAGCACCATGGAAACGAACCTAAACAGGGAAGGAAATGTACGTAGCTTACGCTACAGCAAACCCATCAGTTAAAAAACATGGAAAATGCATAATTTCAGTTCACTGGGTTGTGATCCCAAAAATCCAAGGATTAGACGAAGGAGCACTTAATGCATGAAAAAAGAGCAAAAACTCTCCTCTGCTGGCAGAACAGACATGAGGGGAAAAAACCACCCCTGTATTCTCATGCCTGCCTCCACAGGCTCAGAGGTTTTGGCCAGGACAACCACTTCAGTTCCTCCAGCAGCCCCAGCCGTGAGCAGGGCAAGCTGATGCCGTGCTGCTGCCAGGGCGCAGGCACACAGCAGGCTGGCCGGGGGGCTGCAGTGCATTTGCAACATCTCTTTTCCATAAGAGGATGAGGTTCCCTGCTCCATGCTGGCAGGCACGGTAGCAGCGTGGACCCTGCTTGCAGAGGTGGCCATAAAAGGGAACCCTGGGCAGGGACCCGGCTGCGCAGCCCAGCCATGCCCAGGCGGAGCCCCTAGCACCTTGCAGCTCAGGGCTGGCTCCCAGCCCAGCAGAGAGCCCTGGCACTTTCTCAGCACACCTCGAACACACCAGAGGAATCTCAGGGGCACACAGACATATCCCAGCACCAGCTTCGGGGCTGGTCTCTCTCCACCGCCCTCCAGGCCCCAGAAGCCCACATCATGGGAGGCACCTTGCACCCCCAGCATTCATTTGGACTCCTTGAGGGAACTACTACTTCCCAGGAACAAGGCTTAGAATCCCCACAGTAAGGCTGATCCCTGTATGCTTGGCATAATCTGCAAACAAATTGGCATTGCCACTCCACAAGACCAAATTTGCCTCCAAGAGTGTTGTTAGAAGCTGTGGGTGCTGAGGAAGAAATAGGACAGGCAGCGCCATATTGTCCGGCCCTGGGAGGTGACCCCACTGCAGACACCCCAGCCATCCATGGTCCTGGTTGCCCCTGGTCATGTTTGATGGATTTAAAGTTGCAGCAGGAGAAACCTCTGCTGAAGAAGCGCTCATGGCGCTGCTTACCTGGCAGCACCACCTTTATCCCCACTGCATTGGACTTGGCAGTGGCTGCCGGCTGCCCCAGCGGCAGGGTGTTCCTCCTCCAGACCTCCACCTCACACTGGTACGTCCCCTCATTGGCAGCTGTGGCATTGTGGATGCGCAGCCTGAAGGAGGTGTCAGCCTTCATCAGCTGGAAGTGTGGCTGAAAATGTGGCTGCGATGCACCCCAGGCCACGGCGCCACTAGGAAAGATTTGGACCAGGTCGTGGTAGTGGTGGGTGGACGGGCTGGGCTGGAAGAGCCACCCCACGGACACCGGCACCTCCTCCAGGGTGTAGTTGGCATTCACTTCGCAGATGAGTTCAAAACTCTGACCGTATCTGACAGTGGCAATTCGGCTTCTCAGTGTGGCGTGCAGACCAAGACCTGCTCAGGAGGAGAGAGCCCTTGGTGCCGGGACAGACATCCTGCCCCGTGCTGTCTCGCTGCCACCCTTCACAGGCAGCACCGTCCCCACAGCCCCATGGCAGCCAGCAGTCCTGCTGCTCCTGTCCAAGTTGCATGGTGGTCTTCCAGCCCCACGCAGTCCCTGGCGCTCTCCTATCTCACTCCCCGCTCTCCCAACCCCCCGGGCAGCCCTGAGTACCCTCTCTCTTCCAGTATCCCCAGTCCCACCCAGTGGCAGGGAGCCAGGGACCCTCTGCTGATGCTGCTGCCCCACCGGTGCTTTCAGGCACCCGGCTCAGCAATAAGAAGGGAAAACCACCCTAAATCACAGCCAAAAGCTGCCTCTCCATAAAGGCACCCTTTCCAGAAATCAAAAGAAGAAACTGTGTGGACATTGCACGCCGAGGAGGTTAGCAGCTCTGTGCTCAGACAGGAGGGCAGGAGAAGTGATCGGATGCCAGCACTAGGGGCGTATCGCTGACAAAGGCCACCACACAACTCAGCAAGTGCCTTTGTTGAGCTTAATTACTGGAAGCAATTATCTTGCTAGAACAGATATTTTGTATTTAAAGTTAAGAAGACAGTCAGAAAGACCTGCTGCGCAAGCCACTGCCTTTCAGGTCTCCGGGCATTTTAGCTGTTGTGTCCCACTTGTCTCTCTCAAAACATCTCATGGAAGACTCAAGCACCCTGCTAGAAATGGGGAAACTGAGGCACTCCAGGGCCAAGTGGTCAGCCCCAGGTCACCTTGCATCAGCAGCGGAGCTCAGGGCACAAGCAGACCTCTGTCCTACCCACATGCATCCATACGCTTCTCCAGCCTTGCCTCCAGCATGTCCAGCTTGAAAGCCCAGAAATAGAGTTGGCCCAACTCACCCATAGAGCTGACTGTCACGGCTGTCTCCCCCTCCTTTGTCCAGCTCTGGCCTCGGGACCACTCCGTTGCTTTGCACCCGTATCGCCCACTGTCACCCTTGTCCAACGTGTTGGGGATCACCAGGGTGAAAGAGCCAGAGGTTGCTTTCTCCAGCTGAAGGTTCCCCCGAGGCCCGCCGCCCTGGTAGGCGCTGCCCAGGCTCAGGGTGCCGTCCCGCTCCATGGAGGCCACCAGCAGCGGGGGACCTGGGTGCTGCGGTAGCAGGTGCCACCACTGCACAGACACAGGGCTGGTCGCTCCTTGCACCTCGCAAAGAAGGATCAAGGCATCTCCAGCCACGACCTGCGGCGTGCTGGTGGATACGGACAGGCGCATGCGGCTCTCTGCAAACAACAGTTACTGTGTGAGAGGGGACGTTGTCGCGCTCCTCAGAGCCAGAGATATCTTTAGCATTAAATGGAGAGACTAGATAAAACTTGACACTGGAAAAAGGAAGTAATTGTCTGAGATTTTCACCCAGGCTTTTCTTATAGTTTTGGAGAGGACTTCGTGGGGTGGTGGGGTTTTTGGTTTGGGGTTGTTTTTTTTTCCCCCCTTCTTTAAAGTCTTTCCTGGGACATGGATACATAAATAACTACTTAAGAAAGAGTCCCAACAGGCAGGTCCTGCTGCATCAGAATACTCATCATCTAGCTATGACAAGGAAACCAAGAGTGTCCTACATGTCTTTCTTAGAGCGGTTTCTCATAAGTCACCCCTCCAAAACAGGGAGAGCACCCTGATGGAAATGGCAATGAACCCCCCCCGTGCACAAGTACTTGTTCTGCTGGGTCATCCTGTGATCCTCAGGAGTAGCAACAGGCGTTGCTCACGATTTTCGGCACCAAAGACACAGGAGGACCCATCCTCCCCAGAACTCTACCTGTTTGCCTCAAAACTTATTGCAAAGAGACTGAACTAAAGGTTTACACCTTGTTGACAGCTGCTGCATCTGTCATGTTAATGTTTGCCAAAGCAAGTACTTTTCCCATTATTATCTACCAAAATCTATGGCACATTTGTGCTCTTGCTGCAAACAGCAGATGTGTTGCCCCTGCCAAGATGAGGCCAGACTTGAAGTGTTCCCCAGTCAGGGACCATTGCAGGTTTTACCCAGAAGAGCAGCCATTAGGATTTACTAACCTATTGGCTTCACGTTGACCTGGATGCCTGACGACAGGTTGGTTTGGATGCTGTGAAAGTCTCCAGGAGTCTTCACCTCCGAAACAGAGCAGTGGTACGTACCATTGTCCTCCAGCCCCACCTCATAGACGGTGAGGACATAAACTGTGTTGCTTTGCTTGAATGCTTGGAGCTGTCCCCGCTTGGCTCTCTCCTCATATTCTTCTTCCCAAATCAATATCCCATGGGGGTCAACCCTGGCCACTTCCACACCATTGAGGAGCCAAAGCACTTGGAAGTGCCTGCTCCTGCTCTTCTGGGCTCCCACCATGCAATTTAGCTGCAAGGTGTCACCTTCAGAAAGGGAGCTTTCAGCAGCAGCGATGTCCACGGAGAGGTCTCTGCCTGCGGGCAAAAGCAAAGAGGGTGCTGGGCGGCCCTGCCGACACTTCCCTCCCACCTGCCAGCACAGATGGCTGTGCAGAGGGAAACAGGAGGGAATTCTCTACTGAAACATTTTCTCTCATTAGAAAAGTGATCAGGATGGAAAATTTTGCCCATGGGGAGATGGCTGCCATCTCCAGGCACTAACCAGCAGTTGCAGATGGAGGAAGCACTAAAGCCCCAAGGAGCTGAGCTCCCTGCTTCAGAGCAGCTAACCCCCACCCCAGAGCACAGCACCCACCGGCATGACCTCAACCCACAGCCACCCCCTGCTCAGCTCAGGCATCCAAACCAAGGGCTGCCCTAACCCAGAGGTATCAGCTTTTGTGAGAGGCTGCTCCATCTTGCCTCCTGGAGCTGTTCTACTTCATGTAACAAACACCTCTTCAACCAGAAAGGGGCACAAAGGGGCTTTATCACTCAGTGGTGGTTTGAACTCTACTGTCTCTGGTGGGAGAAGGTGCATGGAGGGCTGGCATCCAAGTTGCTTATCTTAACCTGTTGCTGGTTCCACATGCTGCAGCCTTCACCGGCTGCTGCAGGATGTGGGCAAGAGACTGTGTCCATGCTGGAGAGGTTTTGAGTTAGTTCCAACAGAAAGCAGAAATGTCAAGACTCATCACAGCATGGGGAGATTAGAGGGAAGCAAGAGGAGGTGGACGTGAGTCCTGGTCATGCCCCCCATACCGACTATCAACAGGTGCTGAGCAAAGAGGGTAGCAACAGGAGGTGTACAAAGTTATCTTCCCCTTGGCAGACCCTCTTGGGCAGTCAGCCACACCTGAGGCAAAGACCCCGTCTCTGGGTCCTATGATAGGATTCCCCTTCCTCGCAGGGCATTTGAAGCCTTTGCCGCTAATGTCCCCTGGTTCCTAGCATCAGCCTGGCTGGAGAGCAGCTGCAGGCAGAGACCCACAGGGTGCCCTGAAACCCTGCACCGTGACTCCACAGAGCAGTGGTGCGGCCAAAAACTGGGAGGTAGAGCTGAGCCCCAACAACCTGGGCAGGCAGCCTGGCTCACATCTGTCCGTCTCCTTGGGTCACTGTGGTGCCCCCGTGTCTAGCAACAAGGGCAAGGCTACGTGCTGTAGTTTGGAGGTAGAACAGAGCAGCTCCCAGACTGCCATTGGAAAGGCTAGAATAATTTACTGAAAGCAGAGTACCCTGTGAATGTAAACACCCATTCATAAACAGTTTGGGACCAGGAATCCCAGCCGCTGCAGATATGTTTGGCATTCCCAAACATTTGCTGGAGAGTTTATAGAAACCGATGGAGCAGTTGGCCCCAGTCAGAGTGGTCGCTGGCTCCTGGTGTGACAAGGTGTTCAGCCCCACAGCCTGGGCTCTCCCACAGGGTGCTGGAGGGAGACCCCAGCCCTGCAGACGTGATGGAGGGCTCGTACGTCCACCGCTGTTTCACCTGGCAATACCAGCAGCTCTAACACAACCACCATATTGTCCTCTTACCACCATCACCTCCCTTCTACCCTTAACAGCTAGGGCAAATATTAAACTCCGACAAGGTTTATCTATTTCTAAATGATCCTGTGGCACCTGGTACTCAAAGCCACACACTGCCAGTCATGATGAACCCTCTTGAACAAGCAGATGCCAGAAAGCACACCAACCGCCATTGCTCGCCAGGCAGCAGCAGACATGGGAAGCTATTGCTGCAAACAGCGTGTAATAAGGGGAATAAAGCTTTGCCAGTCAGCCAAGTTTCAGGAACCAGGCTCTGACAGTGGTTAACTGCACTTTCCTCCCCCTCCGCCCAACACCTTACCCTCCCTGAGCCACACATGGGGTGCTTGGTTCTTACCCATCCGTTTCTCTGGTTTCCTGCTCTGACTCACCGTCCTCCCAGGAGACATCGGTTCCCCTCACCTCTTCCCCTCACTGCCCCGGCCCTGCAGCCGCCCTGTGGTGTGGGGACGGGGTACACCACCTACCCAGGCAGGTTTTCAGTGAGAGACTTGCTCCCATCTTACTGCGCACGGCCACATATGTTAAAGGGCATCAACTAGACGCAGCCTTGTCTTGGCTGCTTTGAGGTAAAACCTTCTGGTGGGAAAGAGATTTTTTTTTTTTCCCCTTCCTTTGGGCACAGCTACCCAACACGCAGCTAGGGGAAGGGCAGGGCAAGGGACGGCAGCCAGCAAAGGGCTTGTGGCAGGAGGGATAGCAGGCAAGGGGCTGGGGAGAGTGGCAGCGAACGCACAGCGCTGCAACCATCCCAGGGCAATGGGGAGAGAGGGGTTTGCCCACCAGCCCTGGGCAAGGTGATGCAGAGCTTGCAGATGCCAGGAGCCATGGGAAGCTGCTGGGCAGAGGGAACAGGAGGTGCCTGGCAGAGACAGAGTGGAATTGAGGAGAATGAGCAGCACTGGCAGGGGGCTGGTTTTCAAACTTTCCTGTTTTCATCCATCTCATACATGGTAGCAGGTCCAAGTCTCCTCTTTCTAAATAGTTTATACTATGTTTTGCTAGAGCGTAAGTCAGGAGCTTGGTGCATCCACTTCAAAGCACAGTCTGACCCACAGTCCCACTACTGCCATATATGAACTACTAGGAGGAGACACAAGAATGGTCTAATAATCAGCAACACCAGTTGCTCTGGAAACCAGCAGACTGATGGTAGCACAGACAGACAAGCCACCTCCAGCAGACACGAGATCTGTGCAGCACATCCCCGTGTCCCTTTGTGCCTGTGGCACCACGATGGGCAGCTGACTGTTGTGTACTTCAGTTTTTGAGGCCGTGAGACCCTCAAAGCAGTCTAACAATGTGTTTTTCCACGCACTGGAGCTTAATGCTGCCAAGGAGCCATGCTGACACAGGCACACACTGATCTCTCTGCTAATATCTCACACAGGCCTGCAAGGTTGCACAATCACTGCCAGCATCAGAGACTGAGCTGCATGAACCTCCACAGCGAGAAGCACCAACAGCTCCCAAACCAGGGGCTGCCATGGCCCCAAGCCCAGCTTGCCCCCCTCAGTACCTGGCGGAGGTGGCCAGACCCACCGGTGGGTCCCTGGGCTGCAGCAGAGGCAGGCAAAGGCCACTGAAGGTTGCTGCTATAGAGACTGGAACGCACAAAGGAGCTAGAGCCAATGTACGAGTCTGCAAGGGCCTTACCTTGGATCCTGACTGCCAGCAATGTCCTCCTTGTTTGTTTGCGGGAGATGTCCTTCCATGTCTCATCAGGATCCTCAATCCACTCAGCTGCCTCGCAGTACAGCTGCCCGTGGTCAGACGGCTCCACCCCCCCGATGGAGAGCGTGTATGTGGTGTTCCCAACCTTGTTCAGGCGCACGTCCCCTGCCAGAAACCTCCGCGTGTAAGAGGGCCCTGGCCTCAAGACAAAGTCCTTGGAGAGGGTGAGGACCTCCTCAGCGTGGCTCTCTCCTGCTCCCTGAAGACGGTACCAGCCAACAGAGAGATGTGTGTGCTGGGCAGTGGACTTGGACACCTCGCAGGTGAGCTCCACCGCCTCCCCTTCAGCATGGCTGAGGACCTGGGGCACCATGGAAGCCGCGAGGGTGTCTGCGATCACTGAGCACGGGGCAGAAACACAGAGAGCAGTGGGTCACAGGAAAATTAATTTCTTGGCCTCGACGGGCAACCTGCTGGTCACTACGAGACCACAAGCAGGCTCTGAGGGATATGACAGTGTAGGAGAAATATCTTTTGTAGCTGATTGACAAGGCTTCCATCAGCCTACATCAAGGTGTGAAGTGGTTAAAATCTCAACAGGGCAGAAGGCACAGCAAACCTCTCTGCAGCACCCTCTTCAGACAACCCCAAGGACATTAATGAGCAGCCTCCTGTGATCCCAAGCGCAGGCTGGCACACCACCAGGATAACAGAGGAAACGGGGCTGAATACCAGATGCTGTACCACTGTGCAGACTTGGTGGGCTCCCTTGGTAGGGCCTTTCCCTTTGCCTCTCCACCCCACTGCGTCCCCTCTTCCAGTGCTCTGCAGGAGGTTCTCCCTCCCTGTTTCTGTGGGTATCCTGCTTGGGTCAAGTCCCATACCCTGACCTGAGAGGAAACCAACAGCTAATGTACAGAGCCTAAAGACTCCCACCCTCCTAAGCATTTAGCTGTAAAATGCTGTGGCTGCGTCAGGAACTGAAGTTAAAGTCGGGCCACAGGACAGCAGAGGCTTCCTCTCCCTTCTGTTGCCCTGGCTGGGAGGCAACGGCCAGAGCAACCTGCTGAGGGACCTCTGGGCATCCCAACCTTGGCCACTCAGGGGAAAGGTAGCAATTCCACAGCGGGAAAAGAAGGAAAATTTGTGCCCATCAGCCCCATTAATCTCCCTTTTCCCCATCTGCCCCTCTGTCGGGGACCAGTAGACGAGCAGTTCTACCCAGTGCAAAGTGGGGGGCAGAGGGAGCCTGCCTGCACCCCCACCCGGCAGGGAGCGGGGCTCTCCGTCAGGACTCACCCGAGAGGTTCGTCTTGGCGCTGTAGCTCCCAAAGTACCTCTCGTCGGTGTTGGGCGTGTGGCACTCGTACTCCCCAGCATCCCGGTCCTGCAGCTCGGTGATGTGCAGCAGGACGGCGTCCCCCTGCACCCGCTCCACGAAGATCCCCCGGCTGCGGACCCGCTGGGTGTAGATGGCGTAGGGGAAGGAGGGGTCGACGGTGCTGACGATCTGCACCTCCCGCTCAGGGGCCGAGGGCAGGTAGATGGACCACTGGAAGTTCTGCTCCGTTGGGCCCTGGTAGCCGCTCACCTTGCACCACAGCGTGACGTGGGACCCCTCGGTGCGGTACAGGGGCCCTTCCTGCACCGACACTTGCCGCTGGGCCAAGGCCATGCCTGCGGGAGAGAGGAGCCCAGCGTTACTCATCGGCAGGCAGCCCCCACGCCTACCCCCAGTCGCACCAGTCCTACCCCTTCCGCGGCTGCGCTCGGCGAGCCAACACCTCGCACCCCATTTTAAAACCGGCACAGCACCCCCCAAGCTGTGTCGGCAAGCAAGCTGCAACGCAAGTGAAGTGTTTCTCAGAACGCCCCGTGGAAAAAAGTGGTGTTGAGATAAGATAAAACCTTTCTTTGGTAGCGATAAGAATCCGGGCACAAAAAGGTGCCGCGCCGCACAGCAGCACAGCAGAACCTCCAGCTGGCAGGGCGTTCCTTCCAGCACTACTCTCACCCCCAGCCCCATCACCCTGTGCTCCCGGGGCAGGTTGCTGCGGGAGGGCACCAGGAGCCGGCACGCGGCCGCTCCGCAGCACCCCGGTGCCGCTGGTGGGGCTCCCCGCTTTGGCAGCGACTCCCTCTGCTCCCAGCACAGCCCAACCCAGACCACCTCCCAGCAGGAGAGAGGCCCAGGAGGCCACGCTCCCACCTCCTTGAGTTTCTGGGCTGGAGGCTTCAGCTGGTACAAAATCCCATCGTTTTCCCCTCAAACCCAGCACGCCTTCTCCTGTCTCTCTGTCACACTTGTGAAGGCACACAGGGAAAGGCCACGTATCCGGCACTGCCTTTCCAAGCCTATTTGAAAGGAGTATATCTAGTACGTAATAAAAACAATTAAAGTTAACGGAGGGAGTGGGCATATTACACCAAAACTTACCGCCCCTGGCTGCTGGAAACGGAGACCCAGTACCGGGTGCTGTACACACGCAAACTGGTGCAGCACGGAACAAAGACAGTCCCGCAGCACGGCGACCGCGATCTGCTGTATTTTTACACAGATTATGGATGGCTGGCCCTTGGGCTCATGGCACATTACCAGCACAGCCCTCCAGGGGCCAGATAAATTACAGCAATCTATCTTGTTTGTTGCTACATCAAAGGCTCGAGGTCTGGAGACCGCGGTGGGTGTTCATCGGTTATTGAGTTACCAGCAGCATGCGCACACGGCGAGGCCAATCACCCCGGCTCCTCTGACTGCTTGCTTGCCATCATAAAACAGCAATAAGCCGATTTAAAGTGGGTCCTGCATAATCACGTTTGCAGATTTCATCCTCTGTATACAGGCGCAGGTTGGGGTCTCCTCTCCTCCCCCTCCGATTTTCAACAACGTTCAAGTCCAGAGAAGAATTTAATCTTTCAAGAATTAGCGGCTTGCAGGTGGAAGAGGCAGCCTGGCATCTGGGGATCACGGACTCCATCCCACCCTCTGGACGTGGATGTCCAGATAGGAAGTTTGTCTCCACAGCCAGCCTGGACCAGAGCCAGGAGGGATGGTTCTTACCAGCTTAAAACAAATTGTGAAAAATGGGTTCATCACATCCATCGGGCCATGCAGCTGAACAGATGGAGTGCAATTCAAACTATTAACTTGGGCTCAGCTCGCTGCTGCTCCAAATTATGTTTCTTTTTGCTCTTTATGAAATAATGTGATTTAAGGGGAGGACAGGAAAAGCCAGCATGTTCAAAATGAATGGGGAGAGGAACAACAGAGGCAAACACTCCCCCGCTGTTTGCTGTACCGATCTCTTCATCCTGGGGAAAGATACCGCTAGAGACAACTAACACATCTAAGGTGCAGGCAGCCGCTTCTCTCGCTCCGTAAAGGCCAAAGGACAAAGCAAATACTACAGCCTTTGATGTGAAGAACTGTTTTTCGAGTAGCAGGAAGGACAAGATCTTTATTGCACACCTAAAGTTAGCTCAAAATACGATTTCTGTATGCACATCTAGCCTTGCTACAGCATACAGATACCCCGCACGCAATGACACAACTGAAATTGCGCCACAACGCAAACATGCAGCGGTAAGAATTAAAAGTTGCACACACAACACTCCTTTGGGTATTTCTCAGCTCCTGAGTGCATGACCTTGTTTTGCAGGCTTTTAAAGCAGTGCTGCTGTTTTGACACAGCAATTCTTTGAGGAGTTTTCCAACCATCCATCCGAAAAACATCGTTTTAGCAGAGAAACATACTGGCCCTTCCAAAGCTCGCTGGCAAGATCACGACCTCAGGGACCCACAGCGCAGATCTCTGCACCCTGATGCACACCACCTTTTGGTAGATGTCAAATCCCACCCACCCACACAGCCAGCACTAACGTGGGCTTCCTTCTCCCCTTGCCAGTGGTTTTTGGGACCTTGCCTGTAATCCTACGACCTAGAGTCCTGCTCCAGGTTCAGAAGAGACCCACTTTCTGCCTTCCTCCTCTCCTACTCCCTCTTGCACTGGATTGCTGCACCTTCCTGATTCCACCAAAAGTGAGAGAGGTAAGAGCCGAAGAGCTCCTTGCTTGCCCGTTCCAGCTCCAGGAGCCCAAGCAGCTGAGGGACAGAAGAAGCTGGTGCAGAAAAAGCCCTGCCCAGCCCCAGCGTGGAAGGCAGACAATACAGTCGGGGCTTTGCTACAACTTGCAGCACGCTGCCGTTCAGCCCCGGAGAGGTGAGACACAAAGGCTCAGGAGTTGGTTGAACAGGGTGGATCTCCAGAGGGGCAGGGAGCGGCACACCCGCTGTGCTCTTGCCCCTGCCTGGCTGCAAATTCCTGCTCCAACACCGGTGGGCACAAATGCTTTTCAACACTTAAAGAAAACCTCACACAGTAGAAGCAAAAATACTTCTCCAGTAAATCATCTGAACTGGGAAAGGGAAGGAGAAAAACAATCAGCCTGAGACAGACCTCCACCGCCGCAAGTTTTCTCCTCAAACAGTTAACTTTTTGCACAGTGAAGGGTGTTTGGCGGTTGTCAAGCTCTGGGAATTGCTATATCCACGAACAAGCAGTGTCAAGAGAAGCACTGCATTTCTTAGCAAGCGAGCGTTCTGATTAACAGAAATAATGGGTGAGATCCCATTTTAAACTCTTATCTTTCCCTCTCAAAGCGAGAGAAGAGCTCGCTGGAGGAGGAGCTGTGTGCTCCACACCTCCCCTAGGACGCCCAGGAGACGTTTATGGTGGCATTTGGCTGGTACTTCACTGGCACAGCTGGCTTTTAATTGCAAATCCAACATAATTTACTGACAATGCAAGGGCTGATACGGAGGAGGTAGTGAGCCAAGAGCTACTTTAAAATTAATAAGAAATGATAGGTTTGTGCATCTGTTTTTTTTCCAAAAGGCAGCAAATCCCCCACGATAAGGAGGAAGCGTTCCCTGATCCTTATCCCCTACAGATGAGGGCTATCGTCATCGGCCTTCTGAGCTAAGACCAAGCCAAACAACAGCCAGGCAGCTCTCCACGCTTCCGCTGGCTCACCCATCTCCCAGGCTCCATTTGGGAGACAGGAGGTGTGCCGGGGAAAGAGGAGGCGGCAAGAGGGGATGGTGCAGACGGACGATGAGGCTCAGGGTCACGCAGCAGGGGGACGGTCCAGGACCCAGGCACCAGGAGATGCCCAGTTCCTGCATCTCCCCTGCGCTAGCCTGCCTAGCAGGCTCCAGGGCCATGGCCAACGTCATGTGAAGCAGCTCTGAAAGGCAGGCGACAGGCAAGTGAGGAATGAAATGTCAGAGTCACCCAGGCCGTTCATGTCTCCCTCGTTATATCACAGCCAGGACTTCAACGCCTCTCCATTCAGTCTACGGGCAAGAAAGGAGCATCGAGCATCCCTGGCAGCCAGGCATCTCACCCAGAAGTGCTGTAGCTCAGCTTCTGCGTACACTTTGTCTTTGCAAAATCTGCACCCTTCCAGCAGCGCCACCTGACTACAGCAAGATCTGACCTTTCCACAGGGAGACACGAGAGCTCAGGTTTTCCAGACATGAGTGGCCATTTCAGGTGCCTGATTCGAAACACTTCAAAGATGCCCCATCTCAGAAAGCACCAAACACGTACTCTGTGGGAAGCAGGGTCCCTTTCAGAAGAACAGGCATGCAAAACTGAATCTGAGAACACTGATTCAAGGCTTATCACATGGGA
>Ga0065711_1000627_pt1 | contig 59656 bp, 24 predicted proteins | sample Hoacrofraction12_FD_59098 | JGI IMG/M metagenome (GOLD analysis project Ga0065711, IMG submission 59098) | Hoatzin crop microbial communities from Cojedes, Venezuela - Epithelial fraction 12 v2 (version 2) | ecosystem: Host-associated > Birds > Digestive system > Esophagus > Crop | place... | reverse complement strand
GCCCCCGCCCGGGCATCGCGCCCCGCCCAGGCCCCGGCCGCTCTCTCGCCCCGGGCAGAGCTGCCGTGAGGCTGGGCAGGGCCGGCGAGGGTGCCCTCAGGGCGCCGCCGCTCACATCCCACCCCCCCCCAGCCTCCAGCCCCAGGGACGGCGCGGCGCAGACCCAGGTGAGGTGATGGAGCCGGGGGAGGGCTCTGCCCGGCGCCCCCGGGTCTCGGAGCAGGCGCAGGCCGCGTACAGCGCGGCAGGCCGGGCCCTAGGCGTACCTGCTAGGTCTCGCTTCGCCTCACGCAGCTGGTTGGGTTTCCACTCTCAGAGACTCGAGGGCAGAAATAAGCACAGCCCCAAATTTCCAGTTTTATAAATTAGGATGACTGTGTAATCATTATCATCTTTTGGTTTCTTGGGAATTCTTTTTCTACAAAATAACTGTCACGAGTTGGGCATGTATATATGCTAATAACAGTGGAAACACACGTGCTCACCTGCTAAGTTTCCGCCGTCCTGAAGACACAGGACACTGGGACGAGTCATAATTGCAGCCACTCCTCCACGGCACCTCACGGATCCGCAGGCTCAACACATGCCTCCCCTCAGCCTGCGCCACCATCTTGACAGCTTCTATCTAAAAGCCACCAAAGGCTGCCCACAGCTATTCAACTAGAGAGCAACAATGAGAGGCCAGAGAAACCCTCCAGCCAGCACAGGGCTGTACCTTAGAGCATCTCCTCTTTTACTGTACACACCCAGCTGATACCTGTCAGGGCCATGGGGCACTAATAAGCTCCGGTGGCCCCAGGCACTCCCCCACACCCATGGGCCCAGGATCTCTATTTAACCCCTGCCAGGAAGCTTCACTTCTTCCCTAAGCTGTATCAGGGGATTGCTGGGTTCTGGCTCAGCCACAGCCCCAGCCCAGCCATGGAGCATTTTGGTTCTGGGTGCTGATGTGCTGCCTTGACATGAGTCTGTCCCTGTAGCCCTCCCTGCTCATTGCTGGACCAGACCTTGATCTTTGGTTTGATTTCCAGGCTTGATCTCACACCGACTTCATCTCTGTGGTATATACTCCAGGCTTGTGGTTCAATCTGGTGGTTGTTTCTAGGTCTGGCTTGCTTACCTTTCTGCGAGGGGTAGGACAAGCCAAAGCTGGTGAGGCCTGTGCCCTACAGACTCTGAGGTGCTCCTAACTTGGCTTCCCTGAAGCAGCAGCCATGCTCTCACTGCTTCGTGGTAGTAACCTGCTGTACAAACCTCCTATTTACTGTTGCAGCATATTGCTTCCGGGTGTGTCACAACAGAGCTGTTCCATATGCTGCTGGAGCTTTACTGGGAGCCAGCTGTGCTATTATAACCAGAAGAGGGGATTTTGTTATTACTTGGTTGGGGGAGGCTTATGGGGAGGACTGTATATTTACTCCCCTCCTTCATTTCTGTATACAACACACTGTAGTAAGAAAAATTTTACTGAGAGTGTGTACTTATATATATGTATATACTTCAAAAACCCCCACAATTTTCGTGATGTTCTTAAAATTTGAAATTTGCAATTTCAAATTCTGATGGCTGAGATCAGCTCATGCGTTTGTACTGCTCCCCTGAGCTAAACAGCAGTGCATTAATAATTGTAGAAAATAAAATTTTGTAAATCAAGGAGCGGTAAGTGTGTAGGGGATGATTGCTATAGGGATAGTGCAGGCTGTCTCAATTACCAGTTTGCTAGTTGGGTCCAGAATGCCATAAGAAAAAAAAATTCATCTTGGTGTCAGAACTCAAATAGGACAAATACTAAAATAATATTGTGGCAATTCCTAGAAAATACTCTACCCGCCTTAGTTGTGTAAACATATGCCACAGCAATAATGCGGCATGCTCAGTACCGCTGTGTCTTCCTAACAGTGGCTCCTTCTAGTAGTGCTTCTAACATGTCTTGGTTTTTAAAAAGGGAGTTAGAGGTGTGTAGCAGCATGCTGAATCTGCCCTGACAACAAAATACTTCTGTATCCAAACTACTTAGTCGCCAAAAAAGATAAACTATAATCATGTGGTCATACGTCATATGACTGCTTATTAATTCCATGAATTTTAATACACACTGCTGCATCAACAGTTGAATAAAAGTTTCAACTTATATCAATACATAGCCTTCAGTTGTTTATAACATATGGCAACAGATTTCTCATATTATACTGCGCAGCCAGCCCTTGCTGGTTTGTCCAAATATTGTCCCAAGCCTGCCAACCAGAGCTTTTCTGCATAGTCTCTGCATAGCTCCACAACATCTGCTTGCACTAGCTTCAGTATCAGCAGAAGTTAGTCCTGTGCCATTTTATTAAATTCTTCAAGGCAAGTGGTTAGCATTTCTTCTAGACCAGATGGAGCCTAACATGATATAATATTCCTCACATTTAAACCTCATCCATTTGATAGACTTTCCAGCGTAATGACCAACATGTGAGGCCCATTGTTATTTCTACTGTGTCTGTTGCTCCTTTGGCATGGCATGCTATAGCAGCTGGAGAGGGAGCTGGTTAATGGAATCCAAAATGTTCCTCACTTCTCTGCATCAAACTGCAGGAATCTTCCCACAGCCCAATTTGTTTACCCAGGTAAGTGAACCACATAGTTGTGGTGTTCAGCAGGGCTCCTCAGGGGCAGGTAAGCTTATCAGAGCAAATAGAGATGAAGAATTAGGGCCCCACTTAGCTTGCTTAAGATGAGGTGGGTCAAAACTCTGCTTTAGCCTTCATCATCAGTCCTGCAGCACCAAACTCGATCCCCTTGGATACTTAGTCTTAATGCTGTTAGAGGCTATTTCAGTCACAAAAGAACATTTTAGCTGGGCCATGCCTGTCTTCTGCCTCTGAAAGTTGGTGCAGTTGATGGAAACCTGACACAGGCTCTGGTTTCTGGCCATCTGCCTGTGGTCAGGTAGATTCTCAGGCAAACAGAATTGTTAATCTTGGATTTTCACAGGCTGAAACATTTCTTCTGCTTAATATTAAACATTCCCTGTAACTGCAGGCATGTAAAGTATACGCACAAATTCTGCTCTCAGGTGTGGAATCTGAAAAAGCCTTTACCATTTCCAGCATAAGCAGTTCCCATGTGCATCAGACTAGGTGAGAGCAAGATATACTACCTATTTAACTTCTCCTGCTGATACCTACATTCTACAGTGCAGGAGGGGAGGGGGCTTCTCGCCTCATCAAGCTAAAATATGAGAGGTTTTGGACTAACTTTCACAACCTCCAGCCAGCTGAGCCCAATGAAACAAGTTTGGGCCTGCCTTGTGTTTTGGGCATCTCAGCAAAAGTGAGAGAATTTTCTCAGACCACAGGAAGCATCAGAGCAGGCTTTTGCCCTGTGAAATAAAAATGCACATTGAATTGAGAGAGGCTGACTATACCACTTCAGATTAATGGAAGTCACCTTAGCCTCCAACTGATTCAAGCTAAAATTTTGAATGTGAAAGGCTTGTCATTAAGATATCAGAAAATGTCATACAGCCAGGACTGCAGCAATGCCATTCTTTTATTTTTAGAATTAGTCTGATACTTTTTATAGTTTTCTGAATGTTACCCTAGTATTCACATCTCGGGGCACATTTTTTGCAGGCAGGCAGAAATGCGGTACCTCATTTGTCCAAAGTGGCCTTCTTTGTGCTAACTTGGAGGTTACTCAGTGACTCACCTTTGATAAATGAATACCAGGAAGCTCTTGCAATATCATTCTGTTCGAGAAATGTCAGCTGCAATTTTCCATAGATTCAACAACTCTATATGATACTGTACCTTCTGCCTGGTAAATAATTGATATATGTCTGATAAAGCAAATGAAGCAGAAAGATTTCCGTTGCATGACTTCAGGCTGCTCTATATTTTCTCCCATTTTGGCAACACTAAGCTGATTAAGAAATACATACTCACTACAAGCTCAAGCAAGTCATATATTCCACACATGAAAGAAAATTAATTATACGCTCAGAATGAAGCAATTCAGAGGGTTAATGTGCCATTGTGAATCTTCTGTTTCTGAAAAGCCAGTAGACCACAACAGTTTTAACAGGAGGTTTTATTTTTCCTAACGTTTATATTGGACTTGTTTGCATTATACACAAATAAAATAAATGTTGGAAGAATTAGCTTGCAGCTAATCTGAGTTCTGAAATGTCATATGTTGTATTCTTAATCCAGTTACAATGATCCCTTAGTTTCTTATTACTTTAAAACTGAGATGCTAATTTGCCCTTACAATGTGAGGAGGGTCAGTGGATATCTTTACTGTAGAAGATCCTCTGATTGCTGTATCTACACTAGAAGTATTAAACACAAGTGCCACAGCCAGAATACACATAGAGTTTCACCACCTCTCTCACTTAGAATTTAAACTCAACACAAGAGATTTCTGGCATTGCAAGGCCAGCAGTTAAATCTGGGAGAACTACTTCTACATTAAAAATTAGTGTAGAATTAAACAATAGTACAAGATGAACTGTCGCCAGATCAAAATACAGGACTGGGCAATTCAAAATCTATGCTGTCTTGTCTGGAACCCAGTTCTGTTGGTCTTCAATCTTGCAGCACTTGAATAGACTTACAAGAAACACGTGTATGTTACTCAGGTTGAACAGAAAATTATTTTGTGCCATTCCAGCACTTCCCAGAATATCACTGTCACTTGCTGCATGCATTAACTGCCGGATGGATCCGAGGGATCTCCCCCAGACCAAGACTTCTTAATTCCTGTACTTCTCTGACCTCTGCACAGGACTGCTGTGCCTCTGCTCTAGTACTCCAGCACCACAGATATATTAACTTCTTTCTCTAAATGAAGGTATTCTGAGATATGTGTGTGGCAATCTGAAAACTCAGACGATGGTGGCTGTGAAAGGCCTTCGTAGCTTCCATCCTCCATTCAAAACACCTCATTTAAAACAATTATTAAACTGCATGTAATGGATTTTTCAAGTTAATTTTAGGTACTAATAACAAGTGCTGAATCCTACAATTCTTTTTCTACTTCTACCTCATTTTCATTCACCTTCAGTCTTCACTAGTTCAAATCAATGTTATTTGGACTGAGAAAGCGCATAAAGAGCTATCCTCACAGAATAAGAGAAAATGCTGTGCCAATTCAGTTCTCATTTACACCACCGAAAATGTGGTAATCAGAGTAAATGCTGTGATGATAACTTAGAAAGCTAGTCCAATAGCAAAAACAATATGATCTGAAGGTTTTTAGTTGCTTATATGAAGTCTGTTCTTTGTCAGCTGTTTACATATTATGCATTACTGTATGAGTGATGTCTGGTGCAATAAATAATCCACACAGATTACCTTATCAATGAAAATCAGTAAAATTTATGTACAGGGTTTTTTTATGTGGGGTCAGGTTTTCATCAGTGTAATACAGTGCATGTTCATAAGTGATCTTCTGATTATCATCAGTTTCAAAATCCACCGTAGATACATGTCCATGCTAACAATGCCTAGATGCATGAGCAGTCATTAAAAAAGGGCAATAACATTAAACTTACGTCTGAAATTTGGATAAATGTTTCAATAAAAATGTTTTCTGCTATTCCCTAACCTCTAGAATACCCCATACTTGGAATCAGTAAAAACACTAAATGCTAGGTGTTGTGCTCTATTAACTGTTTCTGTATTAAGCTAATTTCAGCTTATAGTAAGGGAGTTTTGTTCATTATTGAAAGCCAAAGTGTTTCTTCTGTTATTTCACAGAATCCATCCTGCTGAAGGGTTTCCCTGCAGTCTGTTCTGAAATGGCTAACATTACGTAAATCCAAAAAGCACGAGTTCCATCTTCTTTCTTTTGTATTTTTTCAGAAAAGTTTAAAAATAAAAATCTTCAAAGAGTTATCTAGTGATATCTTTATATCTTTGCCAAAAGTGCTAAACTGTCTTTTTCCCTGTATGGTTATGAAAAGATGTGGTCTTGTTGTTGGTGATATTTGCTCTGTGGGAAAGAAGCTGAAATAATGTTCTAAATGCAAATAGAGTACAGATGACTTGGGCCTTTTGAAAATAGCTCTCTCTATATTGATTCACTTCAGGATTAAAAGCCCATGGGACTGATTGAAAATCAGCCACAAGCACAAGTGAACCACTTCAGATTTTTTGCGCAAGTGGCTAGAAGGCTCTAGTAAATGTCAGCTGTGGATAGCAGGTAGGGAGAATTATCCAGCAGATATGTGTCACCCCACCCCCAAACCTTTTTTATTCCAGCTCCTGAAGACAATCAATTTAGTTTAAAAACACCCTCTTCCTTTCGTAGGTGAGGATTTGAAAGTGAGGATGGAATCATTGTTTAATAAAGTGATCATCCAAATGAGGTAAAAAGAGAATAGTAAAAAGCATTTTAAGAAAACTTTTACTAGTGTTAGGTGGTAGGTATTTGCACTGCTTAAATGCAGCCAGCAAATTTCATACTTTGGTTCCTTGAACATACATCTAATGGAGAAAAGTGGGGTTTTTTAAAAAGACTTAGTTTGAACCTAATTGTCTGACTCACCACTTTAGAGAGAGCACATTGTCTCCAGAGCTTTTTGTAGAAACATTAATTCATTTTACTTAATATTGAGTATGAAATCATATCTTTTTCACTTTCTGTAGCTAACCACTTGCTAGCCTGTTTGCTTTTCACAGTGTAGGCACAGTTAAAATCTATCCATACCATTTTACAGTGTGGGCATGTACACCCATGGGACCCTCACATTTCTGCCCAACTGAGTGTCATGTTGAAAAGCTGCCAAATACTAGCAGCCACACATAGATATAATTTACCTATTGCTTAAAAAAAACGGTCTGATCCAGCTAAAATGCTTTTGAGCAATACAAATAGTCCACTAAAGGGAAAGGACGGACCAGAATCCAGCATGACACTTACACTGAGGAGACAACTGCAAGAGGACACATGGTGTAACTTTTGTGTGGCAGAATTTAGAAAGATAAGGTTTCCTGCCTCTCTGAGTCAAGTTTGATCGAGAAGATTGTTATATTTTTTGTGATCAGATTCAATTTTGGATCTTACATAAAGGGCTGAGAACATTGTTAGTTCATCCCTGATATGGATGACTGGTGGAAAGTATCCTACCTGTATCAGATACTAAATTCACTGATTTCTTTCAGATTTTGTCATGGTAGAGGTTAGTATTACAGGCACATCAGCCAGTATTAGAACCCCATACAAGTTTAGAGTACAAACCCAGCTGAAAAAGACTTTTTCAGGTATGACTTTTTTTTCTCCTTTTGTTTCTAGTTCCTGTTGACCACAGGGTCATAGAAATAAATAGTAATGCCTGCTAATGGCTAGATAGTTTTTACGCTTCTAAAATCAGTCCAGTAGCTCAGCTCAGTTCCTAAACTGACATCATAAAACCCGCGTCAAATTCAACATCACTCAGCAGTTTAAGTATAGGTAAGAAAGGAGTGAGCACAGGGGTCTAACCACCACCACTTTACACTGTCAAATGATGGTTTTAGTAGTCACTTGGAATGTATGTTTACCTTATTATTATTAATAAGATATTATGCAAGCATGGAAATTAGAGCTTTTCCTCTAAGAGTCAGTTTAGCTTCTTCAGAGCAAACTGTGTACACCAGAAACAAAGTGCAACGTTCAGCTTGATTTAGCTTCTGTAGCAAATAAAAATTTGATTTAATAAAAAGTTTCCAGTAGAGCAAAGCCTCATCCTTGAATGGGCAGCAAAATCTGGCAAGTTTTCCAGTATCTTTAGCAGGGCTTGTAAGAAGTACTGCTAAATGAGGAAAAAATGAAGGAGATTGAAAGCTGGCTGTTAAAGAATGCAGTCTCTCTTGGATTCCTAGCAATGCAGGCTCTTCTGATTGTGTATCTCCTTACTCTGATGGAGTTGCTGCAGACTGCTGAAGATTAAGGAGGAAAAATGAAAACGCTGTGGAAAAACTCGGAACCCAATTACAGGTTTCAACCAGCATTTGCAATTCTGCTGTCCCTAGGGAGAATATGGAAACTGTCAAATTTCCCCATGCTAATGACCACATTCAGAGCCTGATTCAGTAATGGAAGACAAACAAGGTGACTGAACAGCGTAATGCTGTTGGGGTATAGAAAGAAGTGATAGTAACTTGGCAGAATATGAAACCTGTTGTTTCATTGGCAAAAGACAATAGAACAAATGAAAACTGAACTGCTGTTGGTAAAGAAAGTATGACAACAGTGTAGATCCAAACCCGGTAAAACCTGCTGTTAATATTCAGGGCAGACTGCAAAATCATGAGGAAAACTGGTGAATTTCTCTAGGAAGAGAAGCAAGACCTTAGGCAATGGAAATTCAAAAATTCAAAATGGATTAAGGGGGATCTCTAACGTTAGGAGGAGAGTGACCTGGGAGCTTAGCTGCAGATTAAAATTCAGGAGTTACTTGGAGGATGAGAGCAGTCCACTGCTTCCTGAAGTGAAGCAGTCCCTCACGATTTTAAATTAATGTTACACAGTCAAAAGCTGCCGATTCAGGAAAGTAAAGCAAAGATGATGGATTTCTTGAAGTATTCATATTGTCTTTAAGGAAGAGTTATATTGTACCATGTAGGCAGTATTTGCAGTAAAATACTGCATTGAATTGTTTCAAAGTCTGCCTATACAGTGCCTCTAGCAACAGGTAGAATTATTTTTTTGTGATCTGTAAATCTTGAGTGGCCACTGGTACATCCAAAATCTCCAGCCACAAAAGCAAGCAGTGCTTGCGCTTTTCTGGAAGGGCACATCTCCCGTGCTTAAATAGGAAAAATATCTTTGGACAAAACCGTGAACAGTCTCACAATGGCCGTATATGTTTCACCGAACAACAGACATTAAGCTTTGAGCAGCCATGTTCCTGCTTGCAGCTAGCTGACCGATGGCCAGGAGCTGAGAGGAGAGGACGTCTCTTGGAAAAGGGATGGTAGCTGCAGGACAGAGAAGTGCCCTGATGGGATTTGTCATCAGTAAGGAATGGGTAGGGTGCTGCCAGATCATGACTGTAAGAAGGAGTAAAAAGGAGGATTGCAAGAATGGCGTGTGAGTATCCCATTTTCTGCCTGTTACGCAAAATAGGAGAGCTTTCCTTTTTGCTGTGAAACTCAGCTGGTGGCTCGGGGCATTCAGGAGATACTCTAGCCACTAGGAATTGTCTAGAGGAACAAGTAACAGCTAAAGAGCTGAAGCAACGGGAGTTGCTGATCACTGTGCTGCTTCTGCAGCGATTGCAAGAGAAGACACGTTACAAGGCCTGACAGCACTAGTAGGAGGTGATGTAACAGCAGCGTAAGAGCAGGATCCATGATAGACCTTACAGAAGGTGTGATGGCATTTTGGCTAACCACTGTATCTTTGTAGAGCACTGGGCTGGTGTTACTGAGTTTATTCTTGCACAGGAGACTTTTAGCGTGTATGCTCCTATTGCCTTTTGAGAGAGGGAGGTTTTGGGGGGAGGTGAAAGACATACTCAAGGAGAGTTGTGAAAGCTCCAAGTGACAAAGCTGCTACCCACTTTAACATAGCTAGTTGGCTCAGTACTAACAGCTGGGAGAAAATGATGGCAGGCAGAGGCCATTCAGAAACTGTTAGCTGCAGACTGGGAGAACAAGTTCAGTAGCAAAATTATAACACCAAGAAGTACTGACTGTGAAAGAGAGGGCGGTACTCCTCTTTTGCTTTTCTAACTGGGCACCTGCATGTTTAGTAATTGCTTTTTTAAAGCACCATTGTCATCATCAGAACCTTGAGCTCAGGCCACTGATGAAGATAAGATATTGGAGATCTGATCTTCTTGGGCAGTCCTGTGTCAGGGAAGATTCCCCTCCCTGTCTTATTTCTCATGAACAGTAATTTTGCTTAAAATTCAACACACACATACCAAAGCTTTATTAAAATGTTTCTGTCTGAGCAGTGCATCAAAAAGCTGCAAAATGTAGGGCTGACAAAAGGAGAACATCCATATATAAGCCAGTGACAGTAATTGTCAGGTTTAACAAGGATGAAGGGTTATATATTTTATTCCCCATCTCTATTTTCCGAAGAAAATAATAATCTATGTAGAGTTTGTTGTATAATTCTGAAGAAATAGGGTTGGTTTTATAACTCAGTGATCATGACATTTATTTATTTTACCATAAGTTCTTAAGAGAGTTCTCAGAACCATTTTTATCCCTGACAAGCTATAGCAATATAAATTAAATGTCTCTGATGTATGGTGTTCTGTGATTATAACAAGGATGAGTTGTTCTTGTGTAGTTTCATTTTCACATTACAGATTTTGTGACAAGTATGATGTACCCATATTTGGATACATGGTTTAGTTTAGGAAAGACAACAGTAAATATCAGAGCTTTAGCTTTCTGATATCCTTGTATTTGTTTTCTCTCAGAATTACCATTTTCCTGAGGTTTACTTATAGGAAAGTAGACTAAATGCAGTAATATTCTGAAAAAATGTGTTATGTGGGAGAGAGGCTTGCTTGTGATGTATCAAATATTAAAATAATGAAGCTACCTTCCTAAATAAAGACTGTGCCACTGTATTTCAATGCAAAAAAACCCCTGTTCATTAGACTGATATGTCAAGTGTTAAAACTGCTTCAAAGCAAGGAACTTCTGGTGTTTAAGAAGTAGTTCTTCTTTATTTTCAAGGTAGAAAAAGGTTTTCCTGCCTTTACTGATATTGAATAGCACCGAACACTGTGAGTAGGTCCACTGATCTCTCATTTGTTGTTTCCCCTTGAGTGTTGCCGTGCTTGTTGTGTGTTACGAGAGCGTGCATACAAGCTGGCACTGTAGAGCAGCTGATACGACATAGGCTTTCACCCCTGCTTATTCCCCCGGTAACTTGTAGCAGCAGGCAGAGGGGCTGCTGTTCTCAAGATTTCAGATTTTGAGTGTCTGCCTTGTGGTGATAAATTGATGACCAGGCACAAAGGTTTTTGTAACCAGGATGATTTTAAATATTTCTTCTGTTTCTTTTTTCCTTTCTTAGGGACAATCTGAGAAGCAGACTTCTGTGAGCAGTTTAATTGCAGCACCTGAAAAGTGAGACATATGTAACACCAGGTGGGCCAGCCAGTTTCTTAGTCAGCTGTTTCATCTGTTAGTCTTCTGCCTGACTTTTTATATTTACTGTATCTGCTGTTTCTTGGTGTTTACCTTCTACATTTGCAGTTTTTAACAATGAAAATACTAACCTTAATGAAAGTCTCCTTTTTTTAAGCCAGGTTGAAATTCATTCATATGGACTTTCTCCCTATGCATATGTTAGAAATCAAAGAAATCTGTTCTTAAAGTATCAGTCACGTTTACAAATATCTGACACGTGCATTTCTTTTAAGTGCACCGACTTTAACATAAGGCAACACAGCCTTGTGCTGCATGAGTTTGAAAAATCCCAGTAATATCGATTTGCACTTCTCTTAAGAAATTGAAACACATCAGTTCACAAACACTTCCTCATACAGATTTTGAACTTTCACTGTCAGTGCACACAGTCAAAAATGGGTTAAAGGCCAATGTTTTATACTGTCTGAGAATCTGACAAGTCTAGTGTTAATTGTAATCTTGACATCTTTGGACACCCAAAAAAGGCAATGGATGGTTGACAGGTAAAGCAAGAAATACTGAGTATACAAAACCACACAATTCACAGCTATTTACATCATTACTTTGATAAAAATAGGTCAACCATAAAGTAAACATTACTAAGCTAGCTGAAGAAAAAATAAGCATTTGTTAACATTACTGTAGTTATGTGATCATAATGTAGAATTGCAGGAAGAATTCACTTCTGACACTGAAAAAGAACTTCATTGGAACAAAGATGTCTTGTGCTATCCTGTCTTTACCTCCAGTGTCTTGAATGCTTTGTACTTAATCCAAAACCAGTTTGAGCAAATAGAGTCAACTCTTCCTGAAAGGAGTCAGGACTGTGCTCTAAATTAACCACAATAAAATAATGATAACACAAATTTAGCTCATTTTTTAGGCTATGTATTGCAAATGGCATTTGGTGGTTTGTCTCTTAGATATATGTTTTTCAGGTATATGAACCTATTAAAATAAAGCACATCATTTAATATATTTTTTATACTTTAAGCCTATGAAATAATGCCAAATTTTATTAATTTCTTTATTCACTTTACACAGCATCTTTTTAGATATTAGAATCAAAATATATGGGGATTATATTATAGAATTAATTTAGCAGTGTATAACATGTTTTGTATGTTTAAGTCAGTAGATTTTTTTTCTCTTTATTTCACAGAGTTATACCAGCATTAAACTGATATAATGTAGCAGTGAATGTAGTTCAGAGATTGTACACAGTTTATTGTGACTTTGTGCTAGGTAAAAGTAAGATTATTGAAATAAAAGTATTGAAACATTTATGTTCAGAAGAAAACAACTGAATTCTGATAAAATGAAACTCAGCCACTTTACCTTTGTAGGAAAGCTTTTGTTCCTTTCAAAAATGTCAAAAAGTAAATTGCACTTAATTAATCAAACTCTGAGTGATTCCCAATTAGTTTCCTACAGTTCTTCTATGACAGCTCTTTCCATTATTACAGAGTGAAAACAATAAACAACAGAGAATGACGATACGTAATAACCAGGAGAAATTCGAATGTTGTAACTTCATCAAACAGTCTCTCTCTTCCTCAAGCTCTGAATGCTTGCTTACGTAAAGTTCAAAATCAGGTTGGTGTGCACAACCCAACTAATGTCTATTCAGAATGCCTCTGGTGGCTTGCACCCATGAAGGGGCTGTCAGGTAGTGACACAGAGCTCTCCCTTGCACCTGTGACATACTGTAGGATGGGAAAGATAAAATACTTATTGTTTTAACTAAAATATGAATTTATATGTGTTCTAATTTCCCTAAGCAAAATATCTCTAGAGTGGAATTCTGTTCCTGTTCTTGTTCATCCTGCTATTACTCACTCAAGCGGTGTTGTTAAAGCCAGTGAAATTACAGAAATTAACGCTCAATATTTTCCTTTCTATCCTGTAGGGAATTGAGACATTTAATCTGAGATAACAAAACCAGTCAGGAAGCAAAAATATAACTCATAAAAGTCAGTACTTCCACAAATGATAGTTAAGCTGAAAAAAATAGAGATTTGCAATATGGAGCCCATTCTTTCTACTGCATAAATGGAGTTTTTAGTTATTCTTTGTAGAATGTCAGCTCTGTCACTGTAGGAGAAACATTTCCAGAAAGGAGCACTATAATATCTGTCTCTGTGTCAAATGTTACTGGTGTCTCCCACGCGTGAAGATCACCAATGCATTCATTTTCAATTGCATCTCCTACTTTGAGACTTCTCTGCAGATATTTTCGCAAGCGCTTCAGCACATGATGAGCAGAAATCAGTTTATTTGTTTTAAATGGTATAGTGTGCTATTATAATTTCATACATTTACTTTTTATTTTTCTAAAAGCAAAGCCAAAGTAATTCTCAGCAGTTCTGACTTGCCTCTCTGCTTTTATTCTTTTAAAAAAAGAAACTAAAAATGATACTATCTTGACTATAGCCTATCTGCAGAGTATTTCTGATTCTCAATGCTTAATCATTGCTGCCTTAACCTTTAGCTCATTTGCAGAGAAGCATCCTTTGCACTATTGTTCTGGTTCCTGTGTTGGAACAGTTAATTACTATATGGACTGCGTATGTGCTTACAACCAGTATCTCATCTAAAAGTAGCATCTGGAAATTCGTCTTTCTTATTTTGTTCCCTTTACAGGAAATCTTTTATATCCTACCCATATGTGCAGGCAACTTCCAAATCTCTGTATCATTGACAGCTGCTAAATCTGGAGAGGAGGCTGCTGAAAACACGTGCATTGTAAGACATGCACAACTTCCTAACTAACTACAGCTTCTTGCTGAACAGTGTCTCCTCATGGAGCAGAAAAGAAAACCATGGAAAATTAATGGGGAGAAAATGGGCAAGAGAAGGCATATAGGGGAACCTCATAGTTACCACAGAAAGTATTTCACGAATGGTGAAGAGCTGATAAAACTTCTGGAAAGTTTGTCAGGTCAGGATTGCAAATAACACAATAATCGTTCAATAGTTATCCACTGCTTTTCTTTGTGTTTGCTGTCATCTCTCAAGGATAGCTAATCAAAACCGTAGGAATTGAAGTTGTCTTTCAGCACTGGAATTTTCTAAAATTATCAAGTTACCTTAGGATGGGACCACTTTAGGTAGTTATCCCTGAAGAACTAAAGTGCTGTACAGTCATATTGTGAACCGGTAGGCATAGAGGCAACAGCAGTTTCCCATTGCTCTTGAAAGCTAAGGAGCACCTTGTAAATCATGTGTCAGCATCCCCTTTCAGATGGGGAATAGTGCAGTTATGGTGAGAAGCAGAAATATGAGTGAGTTGAGCCTATGAAAATAATCTGAAATGTTCGGTGAAAAAAAGAGTGATTTATAAAATATTAGCCTTTGACCATTGTAAGATCCATATTCAATAAAAATGCCATTCAGTCTCCAAGCTAAAAAAGACACAAAGGGATGATGGCTGCATTTTATTCTTTGTTTGCATTCCAGTGCAGTAAGTGTTGCAAGGCTGAGGTAGTTCTGTACATTAGTTTTTCTTCCTTGTAAATGTTAAGAGGAGCATATCTGACAAACATAGGTTCAAACTGATGATAAGAATTACTATCAGTCTCAAGGGAGAGCTTCTGGCAAGAACCAGGATATCTGCAAGATTTGGGTGCGCCACTCTTGCTACTTTTGCACTGGAGATGTTAGGAACAAAGTGTGATTGGACAGTAGTGAGGTCAGTCCTTTCAAGGGTTGTGAGCTGGGAGGTAAGATGCTGGACACTGCTGCTGCTGCCCTGAGGTGAGTGAATTGGAAGCTTCTCAGGGAGGAGAGAGAACAAAGTGACCTGAAGTTTCACCTTATGGCTCCAAGTCTGATATTGAGGTATTCTTTCATCTAACAGGCAAAGTCATAGTAACACCTTGCAGATGAAGTCAACAAGTAGTAAGGGTTTATATTTAATTTTTAGCAAATAATAAGGGCAACTAGCTACCAATACCTGTTTACACAATATAAATGTCTTTCATCTCTGGGAGACTATGAATAAGACTGGACTTCTTTCAGACCCAGATATTCCTAGTAGCATTCTCTATGAAAGTTTTTATCACAGGGTAGCCTTGTGGTATTTACGTTTGACATCTTAGGCATGTGAGTATCTGTCTATTTCATAGTTTGTAATACAGCTTGCAAAGAATGCTTAAACCAAATAGCATCTCCGTGTTCACAACTTTTGGTTACGGTAAGCAGTCACAGACCTTCACAATTGTTAGGAAATCTCTGCTTTCCCCAGGGAGTTCATGGAGCTGTAGGTGTCACAGTGCAGCCGTTTGGGCTGCCTGGAGTCCAGAAAGGGGGTACTTACTGCATCAGTCTTACATTGGATTGCAAGTTAATATAGTCATGAGGCCTCCTTAGCCTGATATTCCTTGTCCCTGTTCCTTCCACCTGGCCCCAGAAGTGGGGACACACCTTTCATAAAGTATCTTTATTATGTGAAGCTGTTACAAAGGTCTTTTTGATTGATGGGCTCAGCCCAGTTAATAAAAATCTAAATTGTTTTGAAAACATAATGCTGAGCACTTTTTAAATGTAGTGTTTTTAGCAAACACAGTGTGCTTTAGCCCTATATTCTACAAAGAAAACGATGGACCTGTATGCAACAGTGTGTGCCAGAGAGCAGGCTGATTTGGGCAAGCATGATTTTGTGGCCTTCCCATCTGCCACTGGTCAAGGATGTGCCATGAAATGATTTTTCAACATGCAAGCTGGCAACTTCAGCAACAATTTCATTCTCTGAGATCTGTAACCACAGAATTCCTCAGAACAAGCAGAGAAAGATTTAGGAAGCAGAAAGGACTATTACATTCCTGATGACAGTGAAATTTCTGGAAGCCATCACAGAAGGAGCAGTGAGCAGGAGAGGGACACTATAAACACCATCAGTCTGAAAAGCTCCTGTAGCTCTTTCTGGGTGGTCCAAAGCCAGCAGCTGTGTGCCGTTTTCAGGGCTGAGCGTATTAAAATTTAGCTGAGGTTGCATTCTTACTTTTTGAATCCTTTTCATTTCAATGATAGGGTTGAAAATGTAGAGCAGTCCTGAACACTCAAGGTATAGTATGGGTTTGACCTCATTATCAAAGTTATGCTGAATCTCTGCTAGCCGCCAAAAGTTAGGATCCTGGGGACATGAAGTCCTAGACAGCACCCTCGTGTCTTTAGCAGGAATGGTTTCTTTATTCAGTGAAAAATCCTCTCCAGTTCTCCAACTGACTTAGAAAGGAGGCAGACTGGGTGCAGCTGCATGTTTCCGCTGTGGCTTAATTAAGTCATGCTGGCCAAATGGCCTGAAGTGGTCACTGTTTTGGGTACCCAGTCACTGTTTTGGGCACCCAACATTGAACAGAAACACTTAAACCACTTTTCGCCTATGCCAAACTAAAACTCTGGCAGAAGTAGAGTCAAACCTGCAGTATGCTGAAAGCTTTGACCTTAATCTAGAAAAGCACTTTGGCTCGTAGCTAGCGTGATGCACATGACAGTGTGTAGGAGCTGCTCACCTAAGCTGGAGGATATGCTTTTAGGGAGAACAGGCAGAGAATTCTACTGTGTTATTTCTGGTTATATTGATCGTGGTTGTGTCATCTTTGCAAGGATGCATTAGGCAAAACTGTTTGAGAAATGCTGCTTTGCTTTAAAGAAAAGAAAAAAATACCAAAAATTAATACGGGGCGAGGTTTGCCAAGTTAACTGAGGTCTTGGTATTTGGAAGAACTAATGTTCATCATCTGAAAGCGCCTAATAGTTGTCTCTCCTATTATCCTGTCAAGTATAAGTAACGGTATTCATAATGAAAGTGCTTTGATTCTAAAATACACATTTCCTTTGAAGATCTCAGAGTATCTCTCAAACAAAGTAAGCAGACCTTTAAAACTTTAAGATCTGCATTAGGTAATAAAGATCAGTAGAGTTTATCAGTAGAGGAATTAATGCATCTGGAGACACCAATCTGCAGTGTTGTGCTGGGGCTTACAGAAATAGTTGAAAATAATCTTTGTCCCACGTAACTTGCAAGCAACAAAAAACCCTTGATTTAAGGCCTGTCTCCTAACAGTGCGGTTCGCAGCATGGGGCCCACAAATTCCTGGGCTCAGAGGAATTCCAATAAAAAGTAACTAGGTGTAATTGAGGTAATTACTGGCAGCAGCCTATATGGAGAGCTGCATTTTCAGGTAAGAGCTTTCAGGTTATATACAATAAAAGGGTAGACTATTTTTTGTCGTTCAGAGCCAGTCCTTTTCTAAAGCTGTTTTTCATTTTCTCCATTTTTTTACTCCTCTTTCTTATTAGAAGATCTTGTTATCTTCAGCGTAGGTTGTAGCCTAACTTCTTTTTAGATAGCCTATGGGAGGTAAATACAAAAGCTAGGAACCTGAGAGAAAAAGTAAGACTTCCATATACTCACTCCACATGCTCAAAGATCATCTCCTTTTCTTACTTTTTTTTCATAGTATCACATGCAGGAGTTAAGAACTAAGACCTTACACAGGCACAAAGCATTATGTAGTTAAGAAACTAATCTATTGAAATCTGACACTAAGTGAAATGAAAGAAGGCTTTTCGAGTGGATTTCCACACAACTAGATCCATCAATCACTGAAGTTTGTCAATAAGCCAGAAAGATGCAGCAGGAAAGTGGTAATTACCAGGGGCAAGCAGGATTTGTGGAGGGGGAACAAGTGTAAACAATACATTTGTTTTTGAATTTCATATATTTGCATGTTAAACACACACAAACGTGCATCCCAGAAACATTTCTTTTTCTTAGATTGTTCTTTTTACTTCTTACGTTACTTCATGAAAGGTTACATTAATATGTATGTGATGTTGGTTTTCGATGTTTTGAGTGTGGTGTCCAGCAGCATGTGCTGGGTAACGGAGCTTTCAGTGTACTGTGTGAAAGATACTNCAAAGCTACAACTCCCTTTGTGGAGTTTATAATCCTTAGCACTATCTAATTTTAGAATACCTGTTTATAAGATTATTTAGAACCTGATAGCAAAACCTTGCTATGAGCTTAAGGCAGTTTTCACAGAACCTAATGGGCAAAGTGGAGGTAGGACTTTTCAAGTGAATGGTCCCGTGTCAGGTGATTGAACAGTTTCGTTTCATTTTATTCTGGTTCGGATGCCTAGGATCTTTGAGCATGAGAGGATTTGACAACAGTTTTATCCTGACCTAGGCCGGAACAGGAGGCTGTAGTCTCTGCTAATGGGAACTCCTGAAAAGAACTGCATGAATTTTGGCAGAAGTGGACTGAATTGCAGTATTCAAAAGAGACAATGTCTGGAATTAATTCCTTATCATAGGATGGGACTCTGTCTTACTCGATAAAGGCACAGCATGGTAGCAGCGGGATAGCTGGACTGTTTTTCAACGCACTAGTGCTTACTTACAGACAAAAGCACACTAGGTACAACTTCTGAGTTAGTCAATCAAAGGATAATTCTCAGTTTATAGTCAGTTGTGCAAACAGACTTCTTTCCTGCTCATTTTGTCCAGTCCTCCTTGCCATGACAGTAGTGCCAGCAGGTTATGGAGTTTCTGGCTGCATTCATATAAACTCAAATCTATTATCATCTTCTGCTGTTACTACAGAAGACTGTCCAAGTTTTCCTCTCCTGGTATCCAGCAAAGAGAGAATAACAGAGTTCCAGCAGTCTGTAAAGTGATTAAACATGGAGAGAATTTCTTGGATCAGCTGTAAGCAAGATGCTTAACAATAATCTTTCAAAAGGAACACTGTCAGAAGACCTAAAATACTGTAAAATATCTTTGAAAGTCATAGCATTAAGCATGGAAAGAATATTTGAAATAATTTTGATCAGAGCTAGAACTGCCGTGTAGAAGATGTACTACTCAATATGCCACTGTACTGTGATAAAGAGAGTATGCAAGGGGCCTTTTCATAAGTCTGGGGTCTAAAACATCTCTCTCCAAAAATGAAAGCTTTGGGTAGGAATGAAACTATTGGATATTTCTGACGTACAAACCAAGCACTAGATGAGTGAAGGAGAAAGAAGAGAGAAAAAGGAAAGATAAAAGATTTGGAACAGTATGCTAGTCTGTGCTTGGCAGATGATAATGTCAGAAAGACTTTAAAAAAACATGTTTAAAAAGTGAATTTATTTTTGTTCTGTCCCTCTTTTAGAAAGCACCTAATTCTTTCAATTAATTTATTTGAATGACAGTTGTAGACGACTAATGAGCTACAGATGTCCAGCTCTATAAGCTGCAGTCAGGAAAACATGGCTTATTTATCAGTTCTTTACAAGGGGAAAAAAAAAACCTAAAAACTTTTTATCTGTTCCTTTTGTTTGCGTTCAGTTCCTTCTAACTTTGCAAAAATCTTTAGCTCCATCTTCAGAGCAGTAATGTATATGCACATTCAAACCAGAGAGGTAGGAATCTGTTAAGCATATCACCGCATGCTGGAAAGTAACACATCACAAATGCTATAAAATCTGGTTGAAAACAGGAAAGAATTTAAACTGAATATGAGGCAGAAGGCTTTGAAGTACCCTTCCCACAAATTGGTCCCCATTCTGGCAGTTACTTGTGCTAAGTTGGCTTGAGGAGTTCTTGTATGGCTTAAATATACATGTGTGTAAATACTTCTCTGAACAAGGGTGTGTTTTGACAACGTGCACATGAAAGATCAGTGAAAAACTTGGCTGGATTTGGGGGGAAAGAATAAGGAGTGCAGTGAAAAATAGTGATGTATTTAACCCAGTAAATTACTGGGTGCTGAGCTGAGTGGCTTAAAGCTGCTGATGAAAGTTGACACTCAGCTGTTGGTAGCAGAGGCTGAATACTTAGGAGCGTACTGTGTTCGAAAATAGGAGAGCCATCATTTGGAAGAGTTAATGGGCCTGTTATCAGCTGCATGACAGCTGGGTTATAGAGTAGTAAGGCTAAAGAAGTCGGAGGAGTACAGAATAAACTAATTCTCAGCTGAGATTATGGTTGCTTTAAACGTCAGTACTTTAAAGGCATTTCATCATTTGGCTCAAAGCACCAGGTCTGCTTTTGGTAATGGCTTCTTTTTATTTTTCCCCCATCCCACCAGTGCAGCTTCTGTCTGTGATCAGGTGGGGCTAAGACCTGTGCTGTTGAAAACATTGCATCTCCCTGAATTGCCAGTGAACATGAGCAAGTTTATTGGATTTATTACTATTTCAGTTGTTCAGTTTGCAATATTTTCAAAACATGCTTCAGGCAAATAACTTGCAGCTCAGTAACCTGTTTGGGATCTAGTTTTACTGTAATCACATGGGTGTTGAAGAACAGACTTAAATCCTTTACCGGCTTGGTGTAAGCATACACATTCAGTTTAATATGCTTCCAGTCCAACTTCAATAAAACAGACTTCCTCTTTTCAAATTCAGCAAACTATTGCATACTATAGTTAAAAAGACACTGATGCTAAAACCCTAGAACATGAATGTTTGCATTGTTTTTTTAATAAATGCTAATTAAAGCAAATTTAAGTTTTAATAATAGCTAGGAGAATAGTACTTAAGGAAATTCAAATTAAGCTGGACACACTATGTTGATGACAAGTGTCCCAAAGCAACCCTAAACTGCGAATTATCCTCCTTTCTGCAAAATGCAATTCTTTCAGACTTGGGAAGATACGCGTTGCCCTGGAGTTTGCTTGTGATCTCTGCATCTCTCACTCAAAGTCAAGCTGTAAAAAGAATAGCTTTAACACCTCTGAACTTGCTTTTGCTCCTATTGATTCAGTGCTGTGCAAAGAATGTTCGGACTGGTTCAGTCAAACATTAAAAACTGTTAAAACCATAACCAGCTTTGAGCTGCCTACTAAAATGTACCCCTGACATGCCTGTTGCTACTGGTCTCTTTCTTCATGGGTGACAAAATAGCACATTTGGCTCAGCTGCTACTGTATTCTTTACTGGTCAAATGCAAGTCTGCCTAACAATGGAAGCAAAGGTAAAGTGATTGAACCTGAATAATAAATAATAAATTCTAACACATCAGTGGGCTATTCCTGTTTTGTGCTACCAAAAGTTCATTTTTACTTGAATATCAGAGAGCATTTGTTCTCTGTCCATTTGAACAGGAGGTGCAAATCCCTGTCCTCATCCGTAGACAGAGAAAAGAGAAATCAAGAGATGTGAAGCAACCTGAGCAAAATCATGCTGGAATTCACTGGAATAAACAGGAATGGAATATTGGTTTACTGGGAGAGGGGTTCCTATTTAGCAAGGCATGTTGCCTTTCATTGAAAATGAAATACATCCCAATTCACTTGTTCAGGGTGACTATGGGAAGGTGCTGCATTTAAATGATGCATCTAGCTCATGTCTGTCCCTAAGCACAAAAGGGTGGCATTATTTACTATGGACATGTGAGAAAAATCTGATTTTCCATCTGCCTTTCTAGAATCCATTTTCCTGAGTGGAGCTGTAGGCATTCTGTGGATTTAATTATAAAAATTATACAGGAATAGAAGCTAGAAAATGTGTAGTTTTACCTATGCTGCTTTTTTCCCTAATACCGTAATGTCTATGTATAGAGGTGTTTTGTTGCTTTTTCCCCCTAGTAATGCCATGAAAATAGGAGCTTTTACTATGATTCTTAGAACCAGATTGTTCTGCTGAGAAGCAGAACTTGCAGCAAGTGCATAATCACTCCTTACCCTATTGAATGTATCTTTAGAGATTTCACAAAGCTCAGCTTGCTTGCAAATGTGGAATTCCTTTTGTTGTTTCCCCTTGTTCTTGCATTGTACCATGCATCATTCCATTAGTCCACAGCTTAGTGCTCATTGAACTGTCATCATTGGTTTTGTGCTTAATAACGTTTACTAAGGTTTTAACAGCATTCCTGCACACAATAACTGTAGCTAATAGATGAAAAACACAGCCATTTCAGTGCAAAACAATTAGCTTACATATCCTTGAGACATTGCTTGTGTTATAAAATGCAAGTTAAGAAGGAAGAAACCATGCATGTTAATTGGAAATAAACAAAAAATACGTTACTGGCATGTATTCTGATGTAGTGAAATGCAGTACTTAAAACACTGCAATTAATAGGTTCATTTCATAGAGAATACTGAAGTGCTTTATAACCTTGCTTTAGAACTCTGCAGAAGTCATTCTGATCATCACACATAATTCACGGTACTCCCGTAGTACTCAAGAGACTGGAAAAATTATCTGCCCCTTTTTTCTTCATTGTACCCCAGCCTCCTGGAGCATCACTGCTCTCTGCATCCACGCGAGCAGCCTTCCACTGAGGCCGGCAGCGTGTTCAGTGCCGGGCACTGGGCATACCTGGCATCACCAGGAGTCGCCCAGCACCAGGCTTGCTTTGAAGCCTAGTACAAGACGTTTCCGGAAGAATCAAAACTCTCTTCTGCAGAAACGCAGGACAAATTCAGGAGGCAAAAAGCCGTGTGCGGGGCCGGGCATTCTTGCTGGTGAACCCAGAAGAGGCTGGAGAGTGACGAACTGCTGCCACCTGCTGTTGGTTCATTTTCAGCCACCGAAGCTCGCCAAACCGAATTCACAGCGGCCTGCAGAAATTGCAAATCGTTTCGTTCTTTAGGGGGAGAGGGAAGAAACAACCTGCTATATTTAGCCGAAGAATAGGCAGGCACTGCTTAGACCTAGGGCACTAGTGCCAGTCCTATGGCTGCTAGCATTCAGTACCTAACCTGCAGTCGCCACTCTGTCAGTGACTTCAATGTGTGACCTTGGGAAAGCCAATTAAGATTTTTAATGTTATTTTCCAAGCAGTAAAAGGGAACTAAAACTTTTGGTGTTTTTCACAAGTTTCTAAAGGTGCTGAATATGTTGATGTGGCTGTTTAGGGGGGTACTTGTTACTATCTTTACATCTTAATTCTTTCAGAAGGCTATTTTAATAAAGCTTCCATTGTAATAAAATTTTTGAGCTTTGTTAATAAGTAAGCATTAATATTCAACTGTGAGGCAGTAAGCCTGCTCCAGTTGTTCATAGAATAGAGTGAAAAGAGAACAGCCTGAATCAACAGAGCGAGGTTACAGTAATACAATGTTTCTGTAAAGGTCTACATCCACACATGATATGGCTCCATGCAGTCATCGGTTGGGTCAGCAGAAAACTTACAGGGTGCTTCTGCAGACCTGCTTTTTAAAGATGTCAGTGATCACTGAATTTCGAATCAAAGTCAGAGCTCAAGTGGACACGTTCCACATTTACTAATAGGTGCCAATCCATGAAGCCCCATAGCCTATCAGAGGCAATACGACGAGTGTAATATATATCCTAGCCAAATAGCTAAGAGCTCTGACTATTTTTGCTATCTGTAGATATGACATATTTTTGAAGGAAGTTCTTTCCTGTTAGTGGGACTGTGATGCAAACTGTCCTCATCTCACTGTCAAGCGTGGAAGGGTGAACCACAGAACTGGAACTGCTGGCAGGTGATTTGCTGTGATCCACAGGAGTGGAGGGAGAATCTGATGGCCTTCTCCGTGAGGGAGAATTTGGTGGCCCTGGGTGAAGACAAAGTGAGCAGGTTCCCAAGCTGGCTGCTCTCGCAGGGGCAGCAGGAAAGTACTGTGGGTCTCAGTCTTGAGGATGGCCTGGAGCCTGACACCTAGCTTGAAAACTTAGGTTTTTATTTAGTTATGCTTCTGAAGGCTGCACATGCTTACTACAAAGCAAGCATTCTTTTGACCTGGAGAAGACCACAATAAACATGAAATATACTAGCTTTGTCTATACAAAATGGCCTGAAAGCAATGTTTGTCCACACTTTTTTAATCATTATTTGAAAACCAAGTATTTCTGAGGTCAGCAGCATTGGAAGATGCTCAGGTGCATGTCTGCTATACAAAAAACATGCTGCAGATATCCGGCATTCTGTGACTGCTTAGGTTTGTGGTTTTTGTACTCTTTCAGGCAAGTGAGCAAGGCAGGACAATGTGGTGTAAACTCAGTAGCATTTAAGAAAGCACACTGGGGACAAACTGCCTGCTGGCAATGTGCAATGTGCAGCTACTTCAGCAAGCTGAGGCTCTTATTTCCAGTCTGTGTGCCTAAAGACAGGACCTGTTCCTCTGTTGCTGCATTAATGACTTCATTTTCTCAGATACAAAGTTCTATTTAGATGGTGGCATTTCTCCCACTTGTTTTTTGTTTTGGCCATAATGAAAAGGAATACATGGAGGTTGAGGTCTGTGATAAGAGCATCTTGGAGCCTCTTGGCTTTTTCAAATCAAGATTAACTCCAGGGAAGCCCAGGGCGGTTCGTGGTGTAGCATCAAATGCTGACACTGTTTTGAGATGAGTTATGCTCCATCCCTCAGCATGACAAATTCTGCCATAACTGACGACTTCTCGTTTCCTATCTATGGGGAATTAAAAAGAAAGCAGGTTGTTCTAAGAAAAAAAGCCATGCCTTTTCTTTCTACTATGGCAGAAGGGTAATTCATCCCCTAGGTATGAGCAAGGGATAGCAGTGCATCTTTACTTTCAGCCAGGGAAGTCTCCATTAGTCAACTCAGTAGCACAAGTTAGAAATGTTATCTTTATTCAAAGAGTAGCTGGAGTGTGAAAAAAATGTTGTTGCTGGTTTTAGTAAGGGATTTTGTTGGCTATTGCTGTTGGCCTGAATGTAAAATAAAAACTTTATCCAAGATCTCATGAATATGGAGATTTTTAAATTAGGACAAGGTTATTAATTTTTAATACTGTTTGAATGTACACCAGAGCTTTTTGTTTTCAACTAGGACCACAAGCACAAAAAGAAGGGAGAGAGACTTCTGGTTGCTGGTTGTCTTACTGGAGTAAGGCATTGCCATTCTCTGCGGTCAGCCACTTTTCTTCCCTTGAATGTGTCCCTTGAATCCAGTACCTGTGTTTCTCTGTGAGACAAAGTCTTCATCGCCTTCTAAGTAAATCTGTGTGAGCACTAAATAAATACTCGAGACTCATTGGTTAATCTGTGGAACATCCTCAGGCCTGTGCATGTGATACTTTCACCTCAGCTGAATATTAATAAATACCAGAAAGTCTGATAAAATATAATCCTTTGAGATTTCCATGGAAACTAGTTACCACATGCTCAAACAGCCTGTAGAGTAGTTCAGCTAAGCCACTAAGACATCTCAAGTTTCTCACTGGTAATACTATTATGGTAAAGGTAGAATAGTTCATGCCCTCAACCTGTAGGTTGAAAGGCAGCCATACTTGTCTGCTCCCTTTGGAGCTGGAAACAGCACTTGCCAGAGAGGAGGGATACACATATCAGCTGTTGGAAGGTTGTGCTGGACTTCATTCCTTATTTTTCCTTTCTTCTTTCAACAGTTCTTACTGATAATGTTGTGATACAGATTTTTAAATTTCTGTTCATATTACAGAGTTACAAAATGATCCCTGTCATGAGAGGAGCAGCAGAACAGGGTGTTGACGTCAGGCTAGCCTGCAACGTGGAAGGTGAACATCTCTGGACAATGGCAGATGGGAAAATTGATTGAAGAAAATCAAGCATCAGCTCCTTTGGCTAGGGTCCTATCACAATGCCTTGTCACAGAGATTAGATGACACGTCTGGAGATTGTCTAGTCCGGCCCCCACTGCTCAGAGTAAGGTCATCTAGAGCAGGTTATTCAGGGCTGCGTCCAGTTGGGTTTTGAATGTCTTGTAGGATGAAGAACTGGTTGTTTCAGTGTTTGATGACTCACGCAGTAAAGTGTTTAGGTTTTTTTCTTATGTCTAAGTGGAATTCTCGTAATTCATTTTGAGCTTATTGTGCCTCTTATCCTATCACAGGGCACTACAGAGTAGAGTCTGGATCCATCTTATTTTACTGCTCCCCCCATCAGGTTGCAGCTCTCTCAGCCTCTACTCATATGACACATGTTCAATGCCTTAATCGTCTTTGTGGCCCTTTGCCAGCTTGCTCCAGTACATCCATATCTTTCTTGCACAGGAGCTAGACTCCGGATGTGTCTCACCAGTGCTGAGTAGAAGGGGAGGGTCACCTCCTTCAACCTACTGAGAACACTTTTCCTATCAGAGGCCAGGATACCATTGAGCTTTTTTACTGCAAGGGCAAATTGCTGGTGCACATTCAACTTTCTGTCCACCAGCACACCCAGGTCCTCTTCTGCCAAGCTGTTTTTCAGTCACTTGGCCCAAGCCCGTACTGTTGCCTGAGGCTGTTCCTCCTGAGTTACTGGACTCTGTTTTCTTTTGTTGAACATCATGAGGCTTCTGTCAGTCCATTTCTGCAGACTGTCAGTGTTCTTCTGAATGGCCACACACCAGTGCAGTGTATCAGCCACTGCTACCGGTTTCCTGTCATCTACAAACCAGCCAAAGGCACACTCTGTCCCATCATTCAGGTAGTCAGTGATGCAGTTAAACAGTACTGGCCCCAGCATCAGCCCCTGGGGTACACCATTACGGACAAACCTCCAGCTGGAGGTCATGCCACTGATTGTAGTCCTTGGAGCCTGGCGGGTCAGGCAGTTCTCAGTCCACCTTGTGGTCCGCTTATCTAGCCCATTAGTCTCAGTTTGTCTATGAAGAAGTTTTGAGAGACAGCGTCTTACCAAATTTAAGATACATAACATCCACTTGCTACTTTATTTTTTCAGTGTATTAAGTTTGAAATACAAGAATATATGAGATGCCATAGGGGAAAATGTAATAAAATATCTTAAATTGAGATGCATGACCTTTCTTAGATTTGCTCACTCCAGCACAGACGGTGTTTTGGAATAGTCCAGCTAGGTTTACTGGCATGCAACAAATTTGCCTGATTACAGCAGATGAAAAGTATTGTTTAGGCAATTGAAAGTGAGGGCTGTCAAGGTCATGGTCCTGATTATGGAATGCTTTTCAATGGCTCTCTCCTGATGTGCTAAGTTGCTATAGTGATTATCCATCTGCTTTTACAGCAACTTCATAAACATCAAGGCAAGCTAATCCATTTGCCTGTAATATTCATTCTGAATATTAAACTGCTATATGAAAGAGGGTGATACTTGACACTTCTGGTTCATTAAAGGTTTCCCTGGACAGATCTGAAATGATATTACAGGGCATTTTGGGCTCTAGACAAAAGATTTTCAAACCTGCTAAGCAAAGTAAGGAAATTACCCATGTAAACAACAGCAACTTGTGCTGATAAATCTTATCCAACATTTCTGAATTAAAATGTATGTCTGTAGCATATATACAGCCAAAGGAAACACCACAGTGTAATGTTTATTCTTTGCAAGATATGGGCACTATCATAATACAGTATCAATGCACAATGAGAGGATCATAGCTTTGTGTTCATTTAATTAAGGAGCCCTGCATGTTAGGATCTGCCATCTATTAACCACATAAAGGGTATATTCAGCTGGAAGATCCTGTAATTCAGGCAGCAGCAGAAGGGTCTCAGGGGACAGGTATCCTTTTTTCCCTTACCTTGTTGTATTTCAGTTCCCTTTTTTTGTAACATAAAGCATAGACAATAAAATAATAACTTTCTCTTTTTTGCAGAGCACTTCAGTCAGCAGATATCCATACATTTCGCATGTAAATACCTCTCCGTTTTTGCAAGTGTAGTAAGGTGGATCCCGGAATGACAGGTAATTACATAGCACATATGTATGTTTGTGTAAATAGTCATGCAGATAAAAATACTTTGTTTGTTCCTTTTAGAACGTTGGCAGGGTTACTTTTACTTGCTACTAGTTCTATATTTTAGCTTGAAATTACTCTGCGTAGGACTTTGGAAATAGTAGGTAAGATTTTCAGATAACTGTTCGAAAAATAAGTCGTGCTGTGATAGATAATTTCAGTCACAAAGAGGCTTTCTGGTTTGTGTATGTGGCTCCTCACACAGCAGGAGAAAGTTCCAGAATTGGAGATCCTGAACACCCCTGTGATGCAATGAATAAGTAATAGTGCCTGATCCAAAACCAATTAAAAGCAACTCAGCTTTAAGTCATGCTTAAGCACAAACAATAAATTGGGAACAGATCATAGCATCTTGCAAGACATCCAGCTGTTAGATCGTGATAAATATGTTTCTTCCTAGCCAGGCATTTCATGGCTTATAGTTTTACTCCAGGCTCTTTAAGAAATTTGACAAGGGACCTCTCAAAAAGTAAATGTCTCTCAGTCCCTAAAATGAAAGAAGGGAAAAGGAACCAGAAACACCTTTTGGCAAGTTGTCAACAGCAGCTTGATATTTTGCAGCCTACTCTGAGGAGTGTAAAACTACCGAACTGTATAAAACTGTACATCTTCTCTTGATGGGGGAAGGCATCCACAGTGAGACTCTGTAAAGTAGGATGATTTTAATTTATTAGAACACTTAAAATACTTAAAAGACAATAATCCTTTCTCACAGCTAAAGACCTTTTAAAGATTTAAACCACTCAGGTAATTTGAATTTGCATATCACAGAGCAAGAACCCCATCTGAACCAGGACTGTATAATGCAAGGACAAGTATACATATGAGCAAATCTAAAAAGGGGTTCTGTTTTGGGGAAAATGGCGTAACCTAAGGGAACTGACCAGTCATATTCACCTTTTTCTTTACTGAAAACAGAAGTAGAAATGAGAGAGAAATGTCATCAATCTCTTTTTTTTTTTTTCCCCAAAAAGGCAGTGAGGCTGTACCCAGAGAGTGGGCTTCCGAGAAATCCGTAAGATGCTGTGAACGAGCATAGTGTTTGCCTGCTAGGCAGTAGGCAATTGGCATAAAGGACAGCAGAATACTTAGACAAGGATCCTATGTATGAGATTCTGGCTGAAAAAAACAGGAATGTGTGACCATCTAACAAAGATAGCCAACTGACCATGTTCTAACAGTAACAGAAAGAAGATGCTTGGAGGGGATGGGAAGAAAAGAGAATAATGGAAGACGGGCTTTTAGTAGCCCTCTAGCTTGCATGGCATCTGGGAAACTGGAGGCCCAGTGGAGAGAATATTTAGAAATAAGTGCAAAGGTGTTAGTCAATCTGAGACCCAAGTGTCAGTACTGAGTTTTGTAATGCCTACATCTGCCTGCTTGGGAAGGATGGCAACCAACTCCTCCTATGATGAAGCATATGACTGGCATATGATGAATGTTTTTATTCACATGAGTTTGCTAGCTAGAAAGTACTTAATTAGGCCCAGGAACAAAGGCAGTATTGTCATATAAGTGGAACGCTAAGCCAAAGCAGCAAGATGACAGAGCAAGGACTGCAGTTTGCCTGGGCAGGGACTTGTGTGTTTTCTTCAGAACAAAATTGGATAAAGGTAATAATTTAACAGTGGGACTCAGTAGAGCAACTAAGCTCTGCTCAGGGTGGTGATGGGCAGATACAGTTATTGGGATAGATAACTGGGCAGGAGGCTTCCTTGTATCCACTCAATGGCAGCTCTTTTCTCCAGAGCTTCACTATGGAAGAATACCCATCCCATTAGTCTAGAAATAGGTATTTACTTACCCATCCTATTGTTCAGAAATGTCAGGCAGGGACTAAGAGACAGTGACTTATCCTTCTACTCACTTACGAAGAAGAATACAGATAAAATGAATGTATCTCAGCTCAGAAAGTCAAACTAATTTTCTGGGTTTGACTGTCTTTGTAGAATGAAGAAGTCTCCTTGGACGAAATAAAATAGTCTGTTTGGGTTGGAAATGTGAGTACTACAAAGGCAAAATTCCCCAGATACAGATCAGAAAACATGGTTTGTTTTTTTCCCATCTATGTGAAGGAAGCAGTTTTTTATGCCTCAGTGCTTTGTTGGGGGTTGTTATGCTCCTGAGCTGTACTATGGGCACAGCTGTCACCAGTAAACAGCCTGAGCCACAATCTCACAACTGAATGAGTACTGTTAAACTCCTGAGTTTTCACGCAGTTTGCAAGCTCATTGTATTTCATGTTCATTAATATCTCAGGTGTTTGCAGGTGCCTGGGTTCCAAAGGCTATTTGAATTTACAAAGGTGTGCACTCTATAAATTAGAGTTAGATGGTTGCAAATAGACTTTCGGTTGTACAATCTAGTTCTAAAAATATTAGCTATATTAGATAACCAAAGTTGTACTTTCCAAGCCATGTGATTAAGATAGCTCATGGTTCAGACAGGGGTTTTGTTCTCAGGGAGGTGGGGGTGGGGAGGGAGTGTCGGTATCTCCCCTCTTGCAAGAGTTTCAGTAGCTGTCACCAGCTTTTTTATCTGAAGTACAATTTAGAATTTCCCTGGAATAAGCAAGGAGGGGGACTATGGTACTCTGTGGAAAAACAGCTTTGAAAAAGTTCAAGTGCTCTGACAGGAACTGTGGAAGAATTTGCTATATTGCACTGTATTATAAACGTTCTTGTACTCTATTCGTAGTTTGTCAATTAAAAAACAGAATTTAGGAGCAGAAGCCATTAAAGACTTGTTGCCTGGCACTGTGCTGAAGGTACAACACCCACAACAGTGTCTCAAAAAACACTTTTTCTGCCTCCCTGTGCACTGTATTTAATGCTTTTTCTTGTTCCTCTCCCTCTGCACTGGCCTTTAAGTCCTTCAGTCGGGGAACGACATGTGATAACATTTTTTTGTGGTCAGAGATCCCCCACAGCCACATGTCAGATTTCTTGTCTCTTCACTGCACTGACCAGCACTGGCACTCAAGGCTTTAGTTAGGGTTTCTCATTTTTTTCTCAACTATCTGTCCAGCAGACCCTCTCTTTAGCACCTTGCACAACACTGAAATTGGACACTGAGTGGTGCCTCTTGGTGAGACTTGCTTTAGAGCAATGACCCCTTCCAAAGTAAAAACAAATATAAGTTTTGTTTTGGTTTTTTTTTGTGGCTCATGCTTGTATAGCAAACTCTGGATCTAAATTAGGTGTTTCAGTTTTTTCTGAGAACTCTATTTACCCATGGTTCCCCTCTTGCACTTGATATAGGTCAAAGTTATCATCAATAATTCACAAACTATGATGGAGCTGAAAATAATTTTTTATTCACAAACCTTTTTTTTTTGAATGGGAATCTCGGGCTTGGTTTGTATATGTCAGGAGTAATGTGTGACGGGGTGTGAACTTCAGTGGTTTACAGAGTATGCAGGCCGCAGAGCGGGAAGGCTGTGAGGCCACTTCCACTGGAAAAGAGAATCTGACTCCTTTGCACCATAGACCCATACACCGTGTGGCACTTACAGACATACGTTGTTTCCACCACATTGACCCTGTCAAGAAGTGTAGGCTTAACATCTCATCTGCTGGTCCCTAAAACGTTAAGACATTGTCAGAGAACATGTCAGAGAGAAGATCCATCAATATTACTTTCCCTGAAAATACCACCCTGCCTGGAACTAACAGCCACTTTAAACTCAGCAGCAGTGAGCCTGTGAGAGCCCAGCTGACAGCACATGGCCCCAGGGTCCTCCATATCACACGTCAGGGCAGGGAGCAATCCAGCAGAATAACTTTGAAACGCGAGAGGAGTGAACGCTGTGTCTGTGTGGTATGGTCCTGTCTGGCTGCAAGGAGAGCGGGAGTCATTGACACCAGTTTCGTGGGCTCTGATGTCCTTGCACAGAGAACACCAGGTGATGCGGACATAGGTCTGGCATCTCCAGGAGCTGTGTGGCCACGCATGCACATATTTTGGAACTTGTGAGGAATCACCTTACACTGTAGGGTTTTGTTTGAATGCATGACTAGAAATTAACGTCTGGTTGACAGGAAATAGTCCTTCACCTGTGCTTTTTCCCCAGCTCATCACTGGCCAAAATCTATGGTTTAGATGATAATCTGTAAGTGAAGGCAAGTATTACTAGTGTACCTGTGTGTTCTCTACAGCTGCCCTTGTAAGAGATCAGAAGCCCCTGACCGAAAGACATGATTTATGATAAGAAAATTTAAAACCAGCTGGATTTTACAGAGCCAATTTTGCCACTGATTAGCTGAGCTCTCTCTAGAAGAACTGAGCAACTGCTCACATCACCATTCCTGTGTATAACAGAAAGCAGACAATAAAACTCCATCAGCTTAATCTGATTTACAGTGAATCTAGAAAAGGGACTTTGTCAGCTGCCTAACTAAGCAAATTAAAAGCTGAATGATATGTAACATTGTTTACGGTAGAAAATAATATTATGTAATCATCAGTCATGCAGTTTGCAAAGACAAGTAATCGGTCTTTTGTAATTAATATCCTACTGCTTTGAGGTGTAGACTATAATTCTGCAGGGGAAAAGTTGAATGAAATAAGCTATTCAGCTGACACATGGAGCTTAGCCAGGTCATGTCCCCAAAATTTCTGCGTTACACAATGGAGAGACAAACACTTCCTAGCAGCAGCAGAGTACCAAAATCTGTTTTCTCCACTGAATCACCTCTGGGAGAAGCCCATTTCAAGTCTAGTTGCTTAGAATTGGGTGATCTTAATATTTACATATAATAAAATAACACTTAAATTTGGGCAGCATGCCAGTGAATACTCCTTGCTATGTTTGTCATCTGTTTTAGATGGTCCCTTCCACAAGAGTAGAATCAGTGAGGTGCATTGAGTTAGGGCCTGATGCTACACTCCTGCCAGTCAATTTCGTGTTGACGAAAAGGGGGAGAATGAGTTTTTGTGGGGCAGTCCAAGGAAGGAACTCTTTCCTTCTGCAGTCCCCAGCTGCCAGAATGCCGCTCACCAGAGAAACACAGCAGAAAATGCTGAAATTTTGTCCCCTCAGCTGGCAGATAGTCGTTGGAAATCTGCACATATTCTATTGTCAATCATCCTATTAAAAAAATCTTTTTTTAAATGGCAGTGGTGCTAACTCACCTTTCCTGCAAGGTCACTTTCAGCTGAATTGTTACGTATTCTAAGAATGATACATATGTTGGATTGAGCAAAAGGGGAAAGGTTTGCCATTTGTTTTTCATGAAATAAAGAAATACTGCTTGGTTCAAAGTCTTACCTTGAGTTAAGCCATTTACTCATGAGTCACATGTATCAGGGCTTTACTGAATTTCTCCAGGGGCTGACTAGGAGGTTATTTGGGCTGCGGATATTCTGGGCCATGAGTAGAAATAGCTAGGGACTGATGAGAACTACTAAGCTTGAAGGCAGCAGGCAGAGGGCAAGTCAGCACAGAATTACTGCTTCTTTTGTCTAAGGATTGAAATAGCCTGCTCTGTCCCCAGTGCCTCTAGTCACCGTCTACGCGTGTAGTCTTACAGGCCTGAAGCTAAAAAGGCATTTAAGCATGTTGTCAGAGGGGGTTAAGACTGCACATAATTCACAGCTGATGGCAGGATAAAAAAGTTACTTTCAGACCCACCTGCAGTGCTGACAGTCTGAGCAGAGAGAGTCAGAGAGGAGACTACTTTAATCAGATTCAAGTTATTCAGCTTTTCTCCTTTGCCTGTTACTAAGCAGAGAAGCTGGTAGTCAGGTAGGTCTTAAGGAATACAAGTGAGTCAGCAGTTCCATTTTATGACTGTTCTTAAATCAATCTTCTTTCTTATTAGGATTGCCATTGTCCCAGAGCTTTTAGGGAAATGTTATTAAAGAAAATTAAAAAAAAAAAATCCATCAAAATCATCTAAGCAGAGAAGCTAAGGGCTGTTTGCTCTCAGTTGCAGACAAGGTGAATGGAGTAAAGTATCCCACACTAAGCAGCTGGGCTGTTATGCAGCTGCTAGTAGACAAAAACAAAAATCCCCCCCAAAATAGTAAAAATTAAGATTGAAGGCAACCCAGCAGTACTAAATTTGTGATCCCTGCTCTGTCCCAGGTTTTCAAAGTAATCTCATCAAGTCACTGAGCCCAGATACTCTAAAGTGTTTGTACATGTCCAGCTCCCGCAGATTTCAATCGGAGTAGGCGTCCATTGCTTTGCAGCTCTATAATTCACTTTACACTTCACGTGTTCATTTACGAAATGAAATAAAAGAGAATTGAGTTTTCACTGTAGCCTCCCCTTCCCAGCATTGGTGTTATGAGGCTGAACAGTGCAGAGCTAGGTACCTGCTCCGCTGCAGCAGAGGAAACTTCCCTCGCCTCAGTCCTTCCCCTGCCTAACCTAGACCTACTCACCAAAATGCTTAAGAACACGTTCAAGTGCTTTTCTAAATCATAGCCTCTGATATAAATTAGGAGGAGCAGCTTTCATTACGTTCTTCAGACCTCTGAGAAAAATAAGAGACAATACTGAGGTGAAGTGACTCAAATGAGGAGATAAGTAATCAATACCAATGCACATCAGTACAGCACGGTCCCAGGTTCCTCCCATCTGGAAATACTCATGGCAGTCATTTGAAAGCAGAGCAGCTGGCGGTTGGAGTGGCAGAGGGGAAAGAAGAGACTGTATATTTCTATCTTTTAAGATCAAGGAATGCAGCAGCACAGAAGAGGCAGAAGCTTAATTTGCAAATAAAAAATAATAATGTGCCTGTAAGTAAACTGTACATTAGTCATCAGTGTGCTGCTCCAAAGCAGAACTTTGTGCCTTTAGTCAGTGAGTTTTTGCTATATTTGACAGTGATATACTGTTACTGGGTAAAACCCTTAAGTACAATAAATACAAATCGGTATTTATATTGAGGCAGATTATTTATGTTTTTGACAATATTAATCACCCAAAATATAATCTGTAAATTAAAAACTCCATAATATTGTTACGCAGAAGTACTGCATCCAGCTGAGAACATTTGTCTTGTGTTGCTTTTCTAGTAGAAAAAAAGTTATTACATGATTTACTTAACTATATCTGCATTAATTATGACATAATTTTGCTGTAGGTTTTTCAGGCTTCTGTAACTTAAATGGAAGAGTTGTCTCCTTGAGATCCTCCACAAATTCTGTGTTTTGAGATGGTGTGATTTTGGAAAATTAATATATGCTGCAAAGTGTTAGAAGATACAAATATTTTAAAGCCTACAAATCTTTGCTAAGCTGGACAAAAGAATCTAATATAAAGCATCTAGCATAAAACTCCGGAGTAGGTGTGCTAATTAGCATTGCAATGGGCTATTTCCATACCAAGGGCCTGGTATAAACTATTTCAATGATACATCATGGATGCTGTTGCTACTCTGCACAGATTTAATTTTCTCCATTTCTGCCACCAAAGCAAATATTCTGCAGTTGGATACAAGAAATGACCACCTGTTGCCATAGAGTGGTCAGCTGCTGCAGGCTGCTTCCCAGGCATCTTTAGGATCACTTAAAATCCACAAAAATAATAATGGGAAAGGAAAAGAACTAATTAAATTTCCAGGCTCCTACCTTGTCTCCAGAATAATCTAATAGAAATCTTCAAAGATTTTCCTTGAAGCCTAAAAAAAAAAAAATTGGCAAAAATAAAATGCACCCCCCAAAAAAAATCACTGCGTTAACACTCTCCTAATCAGTTAGAATTTTATATGTAGCTGCACCGTAGAATTTGAAGTCTTTGCAAATCTAATTGCAAATTAGATTACAGCGAGAAAGTGTGATTAATTTGGAATCCTCAGGCCTATTGCACTAGATAAATTCTGATTCCTTTTCTTTCATTTTTTTCATTTTAATAGTAATTTTTGGCTGACAAATATCAAAGCCCTCTGCAAATTTCACGAAACAAGATTTATCTGTAGCTTATATGGTATGTTGTGCCTGCAGGCTAGAAACGATCATCAAGTGCTATGTAAGGTGACACAGTTTCTGTACTTTTAAAGTGCCAGCCTCCCGTTTCACATAATTTACTATTATTATGGCCATATTAATTCTCTGGCATAAGGAATTAGTTAGCTCTAGAAAATATTTTTCACTAACTTGGTTCTTTTAAATTGTTAACCCATTAGAACAGCCATTTAGAGAGCTGCTATAGAATAAAATAGTGTCTCTGCTTGTCAGGTCCAGTTCAAAGTAGAAAGCAAATGAACAGAAACCAGGTTTCATTTGTTTTTCTACTGACAGAGCAAGGCGTTAGTTTTCAGACTTTAACTGTAATCACGTATTCAGCTCTATCTAGACCTTTGTAAAAGTTTAATATCTGATTTAAACAGATCTATTTCGGCTATGTTCCTGCTGTTTTGCTGAGAACTAGCAAATGTGTGGTACTCGTCTGCAAGTTTCTTATAGGTTCATAACAGTGAATGGAACTATGTTCTGTTCTTTAGGCTACGTCAAGTTTCAGAATTTGGTAGAAGAACCTCTCTAGAGTTAGGTGTCTTTTTATCCATTTAGGTCTTTGTCCTTCCATGAAAGCTGCAAAAGAAAATATTCTCCATTAGAAGCCTAAATAAACCAACATTTGAATCCTTAGCAGAGCACAAAACATGAATGGTGCTAATACCATTCCATCACTACTTGTCTGCATTTTTGACAGAGCCTGCTGAATGGAGGCCCTCCACTGTTCCTGCTAAGCCAAATGCTGTGTTTCCGTAGCATGCTCTGTAGTCCAGGGTTCGGCTCAGGAGCTGCTGAGTATCACGCTCTGAAGTTCACGGGATTTGTTGCTGAAAGCATATCTGAATTGTTGAGAAAATATTTCAAAGCTACCTGGAACTGTCATTTTTTTCCCTTTTCAAATCACTTTTTTCTTTATTTTGTTCAACAAATGAATACTAAATATCCATATCATTAATTATTAGGCCTGATGCAATTAATAATCGTTTTAGTCTATTTTTTCTGCCTCCTTTGGTTCATTCTTCTCCAACCTAAGGTTCACCTCTTTGCAGTGTACCTCTTTGGTCTGTACTTAAGGATTTTATTTGGATGTGAAACTCAAGGTGATTCAATTATATTAAATCATTATTTTATTATGTTTGCTCTCCATGAGAGATTATAGTATTCCTCACATGATTAGTTCTGCAAATCAGCAGTTCTGAAAATTTAAGAACTTACAAGATCAGAAGTAGTTTGTGTATACTTCTTCATTTTATAAAGTATAGTCGTGAATAGTTATTGTTACACTATGTTAGTTTTTAGTGTGTATGTGTGAGACACATGGGTTCTGAATAAGGGTCGATCAAAAGCCGTCCCCAGATATCTCCCAGTAATGCCCTGTCAATTTTACATAAGGACAGCATAATCTACATAGAACATTAGACCATGTAAACAACATTGTAAAATTATAACTTTCTTTTCCTAAAATGTTGAAGGAAAACAGTTCATACTTAATTTGTACCAACATAAAAAAAAATCTGATATCTGTGTAATGAAAAACGGTTTCTGTGCATGCATTTGTATTCATTTTCTGACAATTTATATAAGACAGATTTTGACATATATGCATATATATACACACTTAAAAATGAGGTATCTAGCACATTCTGTATTTTGTATTTCATTCCATAGCTTAGCTAAACTGCAATAAAGAAAATTTCCAACTTGCAACTACCTAGTCAGTGTGAAGAGCTTTTAGTTAGACTTCTAGTTACAGAAGATCGTACTAGAAGAGGTTCTTTTTGAATGCTCCAGAGAAGTGTGTCTATAATTCACTGTGATCACAGAATTGAAATGATTGTGTAGGGAAGATTAATACAGATGCAATCTATGGCAAATATACTCACAACTGCCTTAAAGGTAAAATGCCAGGAAGTGCCAGGAAAAATAAACATAATAAGCATTTGTGTACTTGAACGTCTCTTGCCTGTATTTTCAGAAAATGGTATGTTTGGTTTGGTTTGCTATTGTCAGAGTGTTTTCGGTATTGCGTCAATAGTCATTTCAGTATTGTGTCAATACAACCTTTCAGAACCTTTCAAAATTAGTAAGTAGTCGTGAAGAAAAAAGTTATTTTTTTTCTCCAAGTTTTTAATCTAGAAAAGAACAACAGCTAAGCACAGAAAAATAAAATCTATCTGCAGCTACTGGTGGGAAGCTCGACAGCTCAGTGAAAGAAGGGCACAGACCTGCCTTGGCCCCTGTTGATGTAAGGGGGGGTCAGGTCAGCTAAGAGACAGCCGGCTGGAAGAAAACTTCTTCAGCAAGAGTCCTTATGCCCTGCTGGCCACATGTACGTGGGGAGTAAGCTGCTTTGTGAAAAGAGACCATACAAGCTCCTCGGTTCTCTCTAAATGCAGAGCCAGGGAGAATGCGTAAACCATCCATTCTCCGGTCTACTGTTCAGATGGATTTCAAAGTCCTACTATACTATAGACCTTAAAGCTTAACTGAACGTGACAAGGTAGCCTCGCCTGAGGGCAGGAATATTTCAAAAAGGGTGAGGTAAGAACAGTGGGTTTGGGGACTATGAGAAGCTCATGAGTTTCTTAATCGGGCACTCGGGCACTCATCCACAGCCCATTTAGCCACCTAGCAATCACTAGATTCATAGAAGTTAGGCACCTAAGTATCTTTGATGCTGTCGAGACAGAGCGGGTATTAATAAATGCAGTGTCATTCTGCTAACAGGGAATGGTTCCTGTTTAAAATGAAATGGGCCATGCCTTCATCAGAGGGAAGGAGATGAAAGAAGTATGTGGCACGCTGTTAAAAGGAATATAGAAACAAGAAGGAGACATGAAGCTGAGATATCTCTGTCTCCTTGGTTACATGCGACGTGGATGAGAGGAATAGCCCATTAGAGAGACTGCTAATTTGGGATTGATTTTAATCATGTATGTGCTTACTGGTTTGTGGGAAGATTCTGAGCTGTGTAGAGTGTATTAGAAATTGTTATAATTCCATAGCATCTCCCTTTCTTACTGTTTTAGACAATTGTATCTAAGGGCAATAACGCGTGACTTTTTGAATATAATGAAGAAGGGGACAGGAGTCCCCTGAGCTTCAAATCAGTAAAACTTTGAACTCCCAGCTACCAGCAAAAGTTTGTAGCCTAGCTGTTATGAAAAGTCTGGAGGAAAAGGCAGGTGTTTGCTCTGAATTCAGTTCCACTTTGAATTACAGATTTTTCGTGCCAGCTGATTAAACTGGACTGATTTCCACTGCTAGGTTCAGCCCCAGAATGCTACCAATTTACTTTTCCATTGACGCCACGGTTTTTCTGTGTTGGACTAAAATAGATGTTCTGTAGACCTGTCAAAATGATCAGTGTGGTCAGCAGATGGCAGAAATGTAGTTTGGGCCTTGCTTTCAAACTGGTCATCTAGAGACCAAGTAACACCCCTGACAAGTTCTATAGATTTATGTTATGGATGAAGCATTTTGTCTGTTTTATTTGACTTTGTGGATACTATTTAAAAACTGTGGAGTTTGGCAGGTACTTTTTCTTTTTTCCCTTCTGTTGGCACTAACGACAGCAAATTTTCTCAAGGTATCAGTTCATAATAGACCTGATTTTTACCCTTGTAAACATTTTATTCACTAAAATTCCAGCTTGATTCCAAGCTCTCCCATTCTCACAGCAGGTAAAACATCATTTGAAATCTGATTTGGCAAACTGAGGAAAGTAATCCCTTTATTCCAATTGTTCAGAGATTAAAGCCCTCATCCAAGTTACAGGAGACACTTCCAAGCCAAGAAAATCCCTTCCTCTACCAAAAAGCACTCAAAACCCAGGGCTTGATTCAGCTACAAAGTTGAGCAGGTGGTAAGACATTGTGGGACATAGCTAACACAAATGGAAAGATGACAGGCTCCTTTGTCTCCTAGTAAATCCTTTGCTCTTAGAATCTTGATTTCTCATGAGAGTCACTTATCCAGCATGCTGAGTTGACAAGTGGGACAAGAGGTCAGAGATACACTCTGTGTTGTTTTGCTGATGCTGTCCTGTATTTCAAATACAAAAAAAATATTTACTCAAGCTGATAGTCACTGAAGTATCTTAACCCTCCAAGATAAGGAGAGAAATCTTTCTTCTCAACTCACTCTGCTCTCCTAGATTGTCATTTCCTACATTTCTTTCTGTGTAATGCTAACCCAGTTTTTAAAATATTTTTCAATTTGATTGTAGAACCCCAAAATCATTTTTTTATAGAGATTTGATCAAAAATAACTCAAATAGACCTTGAGAAAATGTGTTGAAAGGCATACCAAAAGAAGTTTCTCAGTACCAAACACGGAGACAGAGAAGCATGACATAAAACACAAGATACCTACAACAGTCAGTATTTGTTGTATCTCATTAAATGGTCTGGCCACATACTGAGGAGTAAGGTTGTGTAATTCTGGTAGGCAAGTACAAGACAGTGCACAGATATCCCAGCTCCTGGGCAGAAAGATAGGGAAGCAGTTTTTCCTAGGTGGTAGTACAACACAAGTGTCAATCATGTAACCATGCCAAATCCACAACACCTGACAGATGTGCACTTATCTCTTTGTCACTGCTTTTTTTGTTTTCACCAGCAGTGTCTGTGTGCGGTTTGTCAAGGTGTGCTTTAAGGCATGGCTGAAGGTCAGTCTGCACAAATCCATTATCACATCAAAGTGACTGATTACTGTCAAGCTGGCCCGAGTCAAGAGTCAGCAAAGAGCTGCGTTTATTTGTCATGCTGAGGGGTGTGTGTGTAAAGTGTAGGGTACCAATATACATAGAACGTAAACTCAAGGTGTGTGTGGGCTGCAAACTGTGACAAACATTGTTTCACCAGTTGAGAAAGTGCATTTACCCTTCTGAAGGCTAGTGACTTATTAATAATTCAGTCATTCAAATTCAGTCATTCAGACATTCAAAAGGGGCATTAGTAATTGGAGAAAGACAGAATAGCCAATAGCCAGAAAACAGGAATATCAAATTACTTGTGCAGCACTTGAGGAACAAGCCCTATGTAGAAAACGCAAGAGACCTGCTGGATAAGATCTTGACACAAGTAGATGCAACATTACTTTTCTGTGTATTTCAGCTAAGTATTTTGTGACTATAATGTCCATATTTGGATTTTGTAGCCTACTTTTTGTTGTCCGCTTACCTTAATCCAACTTGTGTTGAAGGTGATTTTGAGGTCCTAGCAGCACAACCGTGTCCGTTCTTGCAGATCCATGATCCTTGTGTCAGGGAACTGGACAGGATGGCAGCGCTGTGTAGCGAGCGCTTTAGTCTAGCAGACACAACAGGCAGCTCCTCCATGTACCTGGTGGATCAGGAAATGAGTAAACATAGAGCTTTATGCAGTAGAAGTGACCTGTGGCAACTGGAGTCAGCCTGGTGAACTCCCTGGAAGCAGTAGGACAGTGGTTAAAAGTGTCCTGGAATCCCAGCTACCCCAGGGAGTTAATTTCACTGGGAAGGAGTGTGAAACACCTGCTTTATAAATTGAAGCAATAGAAGATTTTTAAAAGTGAGCAGTACTTGCAAGTACCATCATTTTAGAGTGCTAGCCAGTTAGTGGTCCTTTCAGAAAGTGTTTTAAGAGTGTGCTAGGCAAATTCTCCTTGAACTCTTCTCCTTTTAGATTAATATTAAATCAAGTATCTTAAAACCAGTACACTCACTGTTACCCATCAGTTACGAAGTTCTAAACCGTAGAGGTAGATCTTCAGCTATTGCCTAAGAGCAAATGGATTAAGACAGAGCTTGGTAGGTAAGGATTGTTCTGTACACAAAGGGGCTAGAGCATCAGTTAAGGACTGATATGCAACATAGCATAATCCTACACTTGCTCCCTTTACTGCGGAAAGGTATGTGATGTAAAAAATCATTGTGCCCCATCCACACTGGTAAGTGTAGAATTTAAAGTATGCTTTTTTACTTCCTTATTTTGAACTTCTCATCCTCTTCATTGCTTCATACACAATAACTTCAAAGTTTATAACCTAGCAATTGTCACAGAAAAAAAAATACAACAGGCAAGCTGTATAGGTATTCTACAAACCCAGTTGTCTTCAGATTGCTACTTAATATATATAGGCATAGGTACATTTATATGAGGGGGGGGAGTGTATTAAAATGACGTGATTACTGTAGTTTTAAATACTATAAAATAAAATACTATTTTTTAAAATACTATACATGGTGTAATGTAGATGTATGCATATATATGTTTTACTCTATTCCTCTTGTTAGTAATACTCTTGAATTCTGCAATCTGAAATTGGAGGATGGAGCCTCTTATCTTTAATGATCAAAGACAGTGAAAAGGTGGTAGCTTATTTATTTTCTACATCAAACAGAGCTTTGTTGTTCTAAAAACGAGCTAGAATCATTTCAGCTGTTTATTCTCCCTGTGAAAGGTGCTAACCACTTCTTTTACTGTTTAAGCAGGAACTGCTTGCCATTTTCATTTACACTCGTAGGTAATGGTGGCAAGCTCTACATTCCGTGCAATAACCTCATTGCATTAGCCTGCCTTCTGTTGTTTTATATGGTTCTGCTCTTTCAAACACTTGTGTATCAAAAGGAATTCTCTTTTTCTTCTAACCTGAACCTCCTATAAATGTCACTTTTTGTTTTGGCGTCATAACTACCCCCACAAGGGGAAATTTTTCACAAAGGGTTATGTTCTTCACATTAATAAAACCTAGATTTAGGGATGCACAAGAAAAGAGCACCCATTTACAAACATCCATCTTCACTAATTAGCCACTTACAGGAAAAACAACCCTCAAATAAATGATAGATCCAAATGCTTCTGAAACTTAGATTGAGCTCAAAAGTTCACTTCTAAAATACTCATCTTGCACTCATCCTGGTAATGATACCAAGAGATTGTTTTCAGAATCCATACCACAGACATTATATTTACTTCTTTTTTTTAGGAGTAAGTACAGACTTTGAGTTTTGGATGGTTATATACAGACCATTAACAGAACAATGCCTGCATTCAGAGGCTTACGGAAGTGCAGTGCTTTTTCAGTGTGTATATGGATAGTGCTTTTATTTAGTTGCTGTGACAAAGGTTGTAGCAATAAAGATTGATTGATTGAAGACACTGATGATATTGGAACAGGACTTCAGCTAGCATACATCGAAGCAGCTGAACTGAGGACCTAGTCCATTATTTCAAAAAGCCTTTGTTCATTTTCCATACCTTTGATCAACTGCCAAATACAGTAAGATTGCACTGATAACTGTGTAAATTCAGCTGAACAGCAGCACAATACCAAAGCACAGCAGGTGACACAGAAGACCAGAAGGCAAGCAAGATTATCTATAGAGTGCATATGTGTGTTTGCCCAATATGAATTTATCCATTAAATAACAGCTGTAGTTGCTATCAGGATATTACATGATCGCAAGCAGATGAGCATGTGCCCAGGGCAAAGGGGAAGGGAAGCATCCATAACGCACGATCTGCACTACAACAGATTTTAAGCTGCTGTTCATGTTCCTCTGTCTTTGATATTCTGTAAATGTTTGTGAAAGAGACTAGGAGTCTGTTTTAAGAAAACTGCTACTTTTCAGTTTCTACACATTATGTTTGAGAACACACCTGAAACTATTAGAACATAACAGAATTTGTGGATAACATGAACTTCATCGTGTTACTTCATGGCAGTGTTGGAAGTGCAGGCTATCAGGAATAATGTACTAATGATAACACAAACATCTTAACTGCAGTGGTGTTGTAAATAGAAGTCACTGTTGTACTGAGTTGAAAATGCTTACATACAGAAGAGATTTTCATGTGAGTGATATGAATAGAGCCTGGATATCTGAAGGTTCTCTAAAAAATTCAGCTTTGTTTTCCAATGCATGTTTATGACCCGTACATTTACTAGAAGAAATATTTGTTCCTCAAATATGAGTGTGAATGGTTATGTAAATTATTCTTTGAATATTTTCACAAACAGAGGCTAGGAAACATTTCCATACTAATGGTAAATTCTCTGGAAAATATAGCTCAGATATTCTTAAATTGTGAATTTATGGTGAATTCATTGAACGTTTTCAGCTCAGAAAAGATATTCTGTCATAGAAAACTGACTGAGGAGGAGATGTGTGAAAACCCTAGAGAGCCTTGGTAATGGTGTTTGATGGGGGAGGAATAGCAAGGGTTGCAGAAGGAATTGAAGGACAGTAGTGGGAAGGCTCAGCTCAGACTTCCTCTATGACATTTGTCATATTTTTCCAACAATGCCATAAAATGCATCACAGAAGTATGTGATTAGGATAAGCAATTAAACATTGTTATAAGAGCAAGCACTTTCTGAGCACCTGGAGAGAAGTGTGCTTCAGTGCACCTTTAAATGCTAGTATTAAGATCTGCAATGTCAAGACGTGAGGTAGGGAAACAGAATGCAGGGATTTGAGTTTGACTGTGGATATTCGTACTGACAGACAGCAGAATGTGCACCAGTTTTCAGAGTATGTATGTCACTTGTTTCCCATCTATATTGTTGCAGTATATGTCTGCCCAGGCTAATTCTGTGTTCCCTTTTTTCTTTCTGGGTGCTTTGAATGAGAAGAAAATCAGGTATAATTACTTTGCCAAGTGGTTAAGAGGAGCAGGTCTGCTGTCCTTTATAAACTGCTTTGTAGATCAACCAGTGTTACATGCATCCCAGTACATAAAGAGGGTAATAATTTTTACTACACCTACAATTAGAGGTAAAAATACCGTATCTGCAGCAATTAAATACTTATTAGTAAGAAACTATGTTCATTAAAGTCTGCTTTTAGATTAAATATTTGTGTATATGTGCATATATTTATATATCAAGTAGGGTGAAGTAACTTTCCTGTAAGTCCTGTCAGTGTTTTATAGCAGCACATGATGTATTTATGATTCAGTTTCAGCAAGGCTAAACTACAGAATGCTGACTTCAACTAATAGTTTATTATGATTGCAAACTACTTATTGCAAACCACAGGCCTGACCCTCCTGTTACGCCAGCGTTACCAGATATTTCCATGGTAGCCACTCCAGGCTGACAGTGATCTGCCTGACAGACAAATGGGAGCCTCTTGTTCTCTGACAAGTGCCTGTACTACACCGTGGTATGCCAAAGCCCAGCAGCAGCTGTGAGCACAGAGCAGCAGCAGCGATGCAGATGCAGATGCAGAGCTGCATGGCCCTGCAGCCTCTGCCATATGAATGACAGCTTAAAATCATATCGATTGCTCCAGGGGATAGTAGCAACTTGAGAGCGAAGCTGTATTCCCCTCTACCCCTCTTGCTGCATATCTTTGCCTGGACTTTAGAAGCTAGAACTAGGTCATCATAGGACCTGATTCTCACCGAGGCATTAAATTCAGCTGGAATACAAGTATCTAGTAAAAGTAATTGTAAAAGCTCCATGAGAAAAAGTTACTGTTGGTACAGAACACGTTGAACTAAATCCTTCGTATAATTCTGTAACCAGTGAAGAATTTTACTGGCACTCAGGTTAAAGTCCTGTGAAGAGATGTAGTTCAGCTTCAAGCTTGGCCTGGCATACCTGTGAGATTTCAAGCAAACTGCAGACTATCAGCAGCAGAATCTTGAAGCTCGTTAATCAAGGTATTAGCATATTCCAACAGAGTGTTAACAAAACAGGGACTAAAATATGCAAGCCAACACTAGAAAGGAGAGGTTTCAGCGTACTTATGTTCTGCAAATGCTAAATAGCACTCAGAAAGTAATTGCGGATCTCGGACAAAATCCACATCTTGTTCTAGCACTAGAAGTGAATTGTGGTGGGTCTTTATCTAAGGAACAGACTGATTAGGATTTCCTTGTGAAAAATGACAGGCTCATCACCTGTTGCAGTTGTCCTATGCTTATTTGGCAGCTGCTAATCCTTTATATAAATTTCAAGTGAAAGGAATTTAGCAGCCAGAGAGGGGCTGTGCAGCTGAGCCTGGTGAAATTATTTATTAAAAGCACTCCAGAAGGTTTCCAGCTGTTTCTTCCACCTGCTCTAGTCTAAAGCCTGATGCAGAAAAGTGGAAACAGCTGAGTCCAGATGCCTGTTCTGGGATTCATTTCACTGTGGACCAGCACAAAGCATCTTGGACATACAAGGAATATGTGCCCAGTGTAAGGTGGCTGCCAGTGACTCATTTGTGTCCTTCCATTCTGAGGCTTATGCAGGGAACAGTGAGTGGAAATCTTAGCTGCTGTTACCAAAACATTCACCACATTGGCCGACTTTAAAGTGGTCTCAGTATTGCAGACTGATATCCTCATAGTGCAGTCTGGAACATAAATTTTGTTTCTCGATGTGATGAGAACAGGTATGTAAATGGCTTATAATCTCTTTAAGGACTTAGGTAAATAAATGGTCCTGCTGAGCAGAAGACCTGCAGAATAGAGAAAGAGCCAAGGAGCATCCCCAGCTCCTTAAGGTTGGTTACAAAGCCGTGAGTCCAGAGTGAGCTTCTTGATGATGAAAAGTAGCAGGAGTAGCTGAACTTAAAAGGGCCTTCCTGGGTGCACAGAAGATCTTCCTCTAGAAATTAAAATAATTGAAGGTAACTCCCATTCAGTGCAAGGGAAAGTGGCAGCGTCTTCAGTTCAGCAGTCTAGATTTTCTGATTCTTGTCTGTCTGTGAAATAAAGTCCATTAGTGAAAGTTTTAATTAGAATGGCTGTTGGTCTGGTTTAGATCAAGACCAGGTTGCTGTGGAAGGCAATCACAATTGCTTAACGCAAGGAGAATTATTAAATTAAAACGTCAACACCTGAAGCTTCTTGGGAAGAGAATAATATTAACCTAAAATACAGAGGGTTACAAATACGGAAAAGAGAGTAATAGAAAGGTGATCACTGGGTAGAAATTGTTTTTCATGAGGTCACAGCAGGCATACACCGTATTAAAATCAAAAACAAAACCAAAAAGTGATCCCTGCACTCATCTTCCTTATCAGCAGCTTCTGTCATTGCTACCACCATTAGAGCATGGCAGAAGTTGTCTTTTTTCCTAGGGACAGATAAACTGTTTCCCCCTCAGATCTCATCTCTCATGCTTGCAATTTTTTTCTCTGGATTTGTTACTTTACTTGTAACTTTGTTTTTCACTCTCCATTATTAGCTGTCTGCTGAAGTTTCCTTTTTCTGTCCTCCTCCTATCCTCCCTGTTTCACTGCCTAGTATTTGCACACTCTCCTGTTCACTTGGCATCTTTCTCTTTGATCTTACTATTTTCCTTTGCTTTCTGATCTCAGTCTTCTCTCCAGTGAACTAATCCTTTCATTACATAACCACTCCCCAATTTATACATCTCGTTTCCTATTCTCTCTCATTTCCTTCTGTTTCATATGTTGTTTTTTCATGTTTTCTCCTCATTGTAACTTACCTTTTCCCTACTTTCCACCCTGCTGCTCAGAGCTCTTTATATCTAGTGCATTGACTTTAACCTTGGCTTGGGCAAGGGTTTCCCAAAACTTACTAATTTTTACTTGCAAGTAAAATTTTATCTGTTAATAGCTTGTTGTATTTAAGAACAAGTTGCAACAAGATTTGGAAGCCTTCAGATGTAGTGAAAATGCAGATATTCTAGTAGGTATAATAATTTTATTAAATAATACGCTGTCTTCCTGCTTCTTTAAATATTTGAAATCACTTTGCAACTCTTTCCACACAGTACACAAGCAGAAAGCAATTGGGCAAAAATAGCAGTCATTAACTTTGGAGATGCACTATGCACAGCAGGTAGTGCATATGATTCCAATTCAAACCACCACTTCTCAGAAGCAAAGTCTGGAGGGGTTATGGTTTCTGCAGTAGACGGAGGGAATATCATCTGAATGCTCATTAAAATAAAACATAAGGACTGATCCTTACATCTTTGTTGGGATGAGTAGACGAAATTAATTTGGGACTCAGGACTACTATGCTTAAACAGAGGAAAAAATCCTTGAACAAAAGAATAAAAATCTAGAGTAATGAAATTAAATATTAGTTAACTGTATTACAGGCTCTAAAAGATGAAAGGTTGACCTTTGCAAATGTGTATGTATGGTAGGTAAAAGTCCTTAAAATGTATTTTGAGGGAAATGGATTGCTTCCCTTCTCAGTATGCAGAAGTGCAGTATGTATTAATCCAATCCTGTTTTTAACATGTTTCGTGTCTCTTGCGGAAAAGGTACGTAGCTCATATTTGTAACAGAACATTAAAAAAGTATGCTATCGATTGGTTCTCCTGGCTGCGCACTCTTTTTGCTACCTTAATTACAGCCACCTTCCTTTTCCACCTGGTTCACTAAAGTCAGAAGTTAAATTCCTGTCCAAAGCTTGCAAGCAATAAATGGAGCCCGTCTGACTTCCAAAAAAGAATTTTCTGTGAAGGTCAGGTTTGAGTTCCTTGTACCAGCAGACATGGCCACAGTGCAGCTAGATGAAAGCTACTCCCAGGAACTGCAGGATTTTTGGCAGGAGTACAGTGACTCCACATAGTTGCACACTCAGTGGTGCTTGTTACGAATCTGTCAGTGACCTCCAGGACATAGAAGCTACCGAGTTGCCCAGATTTGTTTCTTTCCTGCACGACAAAACCAAGCAGTAATCCCTTGATCTCATGGAATCTGTATTTTAGCTTTAAGATAACTTTCTTTTCTTACATTCTATTTCAGCCCAGGCTAGTGAACAATTTTTTGATCACTTCAAGTAGCATTACAAACAAAAGTGTTATAAATGCCTATAAATATCTCAAGGGTGGGTGTCAGGAGGATGGGGCCAAACTCTTTTCAGTGGAGCCCAGCGACAGGACAAGGGGCAATGGGCACAAACTGAAGCACAGGAAGTTCTATCTGAACATGAGGAAGAACTTCTTCTCTCTGAGGGTGACAGAGCACTGGAACAGGCTGCCCAGGGAGGTTGTGGAGTCTCCTTCTCTAGAGATATTCAAGACCCACATGGACAAGGTCCTTTGCAGCCTGCTGTAGGTGACCCTGCTTCGGCAGGAGGGTTGGACTAAATGACCAACAGAGGTCCCTTCCAACCCCTACTATTCTGTGACTCTTTGATTCTATATTAGCAAATTTTAAAGCAGCCACCACTGAAAATATGTATTCACTGTGAAACTTACTGTGGAAATGTTAATGAGACAATAAGGACAGGCTGGACCACAGGTGCAGGCTGGTGTTTTACCGAGGTGCACGTTCAGATGGGTTTACTGCAGAGCACTTACAGACTTCTCTGTGGGGTCTGTGAGCTCCTCCAACCCGCAGCCACAGGGAGAATGCTTTTGTTTGTAATGCTACTTCAAGTGATCAAAAAATTGTTTACTGGCCTGGGCTGAAACAGAATGTAAGAAAGGAAGGTTGTCTTAAAGCTGCATGGTATCCAGGGAGTTAAAAGATGTGTTGACTATCAGTCTTTGAAAATTTTCGTGCTTACAAGCCCTGTGTGGGGCTCTATTGTATGTGAAGAGTTGCTGGTTTCAGTCCCCAGCTTTGCAGACATCTTTACAAAAAAAAAAAATCCCAACTGACTGTAATGGGTTGCAGTCTCAACAAAAGGTCAAGGATTAAAGGTGGAAAAAACAAAACTAACCTTCTGCCTGCAAAGGTGCCCTGGCTGCGTGTGGGAGGAAGGATGGTAGAGAGGCAGTGGGAGAAAGTTCACTCGGCCTTATCCCATAGCTGCAGAAATAACTGTCCCAAGGAAGAGGCTGAAGGGCTTCCATGTGCAGGGATTTCAAGCTTTCCCCTTTCCTGAGCACTTTCCTGTCATGATTTTTATAGATAATTATCAACATTCCATTAGCTGTGGCATTATACAGTAGCCTTCACCAAGTCAGGCCTTTCCATCTATATGAAGCAGGATAATGTATTTCAAAGTCAAAAGGAAAAATGCATTAGGCAACATGATGGCAACTGTAACCCTTCTGGATATATTGCACCATAAATACTAGGAACCACTACAGTAGAGCTTTTATCATATCCTGGGCCCGAATGTAAGAGACTATGGCTTCCACAAATCAGAAATATGATACAATAAATCACTCTTCCTGATGTCATATTATTCCAAGCTGCCATCCCTAAAGAACACAGGATGGTCAATAGTTGGTATGACAAATGGACCAGCCGCTGCAGTAGCTTTGAGACATACACTCGTCTCAGGTTAATCAATGTAAAGGGAATAAAATATGCAACTCTTTGATACTGTTATTCAAAGCTCCTGTTTGGCAGAGTACTAAAATATATATGGCTAATTTGGAATTCAGATTGCCTTCAACAGCAGCCCTTCTGTGCTTAAAAGTAGGCACGTATTTAAATGCTGTACAGAAATGGAACTTAGAAGGGAAAATGGGCTAATAAAGATTTAGGAGTCTGAGCTGACAGACTGACCAATTTTAAATTCAGACAAGGATGACGCTTTTCATGTTACAAGGAGGAAGGCACATATTGTTCATGTTTGCTACTTGGTGAGCAACCATACTTGCTCTGTTGACGCTGCCATTCCAGAATTATTTCCCTTATCCAATTAAGGCTGCAGCTAAAATTCCCCTCATAAATCTTTCTCCCCCAAACAATTCAATTGCTTTTACTTACCTCCACTGCAATTAGCTGAGCATGCACTTTTAAAGCCTCTTTCTTACCCATAGTCAAATGTGGGATCATGTGCTGACTTCAGAATTGATTTTCAAGCGAAATGTTCTTTACTGGCACCTTGCCTTCCATGAACGGGGTGGGACAGGATGTGAACCTGTGTGATACAGCCTTCATGTAACCAAGGGCACGGAACAGTAGTGATGCATTGCAAAGAAGCGCAGAGAGAGAGTTAATACTGACGCCTATGTAAGGGTCGTATAGCTCTGGCTAGCTGAAGTTGTTACAGAGGAAGGCTTAGAAATGGGTGATGTAGGCTACGTACATGTACAGGTATGTTGTCTGAAACAGAATGGCCTCTGCGCCTGTAGGCTTTTATTAAACAATTTTTTAAAAGCTTGGCCTGGGAGCTGAGAACCATCATCTTTATCCAACTATATCTAAATTTATACCAGCTGTTCTACCACATCAGACCTACCACTTTTCAAATTGCTGGAATAATACCAAAGCAGGGTCCAAAAAATACTAAATCTAGTCTGTTATTTTGGTGCAAAACTGTGAAAGATCTGCAACAACTCTGTAAGCATCACTTAGCATGAATTCTGAAGACAGTGCATTTGGGAAGGTCTAAGTGAGGCTTTGTTTGATACAAAGCAACATTTGAAATTACAGCAGTCTATGAAAATGACAATAACCACTCTGTTTTATTTTTAGGACCCAGATAGAACTTGCAGGGCTAGCCGTGAATAGGGAGGGAGAAAGAAGCAACACTTGTAATTTTATGTGTAGAATGGAAACATTTTTATAGAATAAAAAAGTGCGTGAGGCGAGGAACTTGCTATTGCATGGTACTGTTTTAGGTCCTTTTAAGAGCAGACCCCAGCTGAAGGGACAGATTATGAAAAGGGACATATACTGCAGTACCAACATTGCATATAAATTGTTGTACCAAACGTAATTTCTCTGAATGGTTCTTCTGAATTAAAACAATAGAGCAAGAGCATGCCTGCTTGACAGAGTCTTCAACTTGGTAATGAAAATGAAGGGATGCTGTGATAAAACACCAAATCCTGTGTTTTGATGGCAGCTCCTCCTGGTTCCAGCCACAATGACAGCTGTGTGAATACTAGCCCCTACAAATAGGAAGACTTCTGATTTCTTTACTCTTGTTTCAAGTCAGGAAAATTAGATAGACAACCAAGGGTCTTATAGCAGGCTAAAAAAAAATATATATATAACTTTCTACTATGTTGGGAAACGTGCAGTAAACAAAAGAGTTTTTAAAAGGAAAAAGGGTACTAACTCTAAATCACCTTTACAAAATACATTATTTTTCAAAGTATAGTTGGCAAAATAGCTGATGCTAGCAATAATTCCCGCTTCATTGCATTCTCACTGATGCCAGGCCATCTTTATGTGGGGCAAGTTAATTCTCTCCTTGGTGAGCTGGGAAGGAGGGACTGCAGAACAGGGTGCTTTTCAGAGTGGCCTGAATTTCTCAGTACTCACTTAGAGTGCACTAGCTTGCCTTTGGCTACTGCATGTCTTCCAGTCTTCAATTCTTTTAGCATTTTGCTCTGATGGCTATTCTTCCTCGCTATTTATGTGTGCTTTGCTCCTATTTTGAATGGGCCAGTCTTTTAACTCGTTCTCATCCTGAATTTCTCAAAAAAAGAGTTAAAAATACTTCCTTTTTTCTTCCTTCATTCATCAGATATAAAGAAAAAACAAATTCTGGAGGTTCTGTCTTTGCATGGCTCTTGCTTTGTGAACCTGTAGTTCTGAAATGAATTGTTTTATTGAGGTATGTTATGCTGCTTTAGTATCTCAAGCAATTCCATAAATTTTGTAAACATATGCAATTATTTATATTTTAATCAGTGACCACTTTTTTAATTACTATAAAAGCTAGTCAGGGATTTTAGGGTTTTATGTCAAAGTATTTTTCATTTGAGAAAAGTAATTTTGTCAACGCTGAAATGCCTGAACTATTCAAATCTGATGCACACAAACTGTAAGTATTCACTGAGGATAAATGTGATATTAGGGAAAAGAAGTGAATATATTCCTTGAAAGATCATAGGAACACAGAAAAGGTGAGGAAAGTTTACACTAAGAATTTCATTGTGACCATGGCAGAAATGTAGTATCTGGTTTTGGAGTCCACAGTTCAAGAAATTAAGAAATTATTTTGAGAAAAAAAGATGAAAATGCTTTATGAGTCAGTAAATTGCTCTATACTAACAAATTCAAGTGGTCAAATATCAGGTGAACATGGGAAAATTTAAGGAGTGAAAACGATCAAAGGCCAAACAGGAACATAAAAGTGGTAACTCAGAGGGTTCTTCTGGTTTGTGGATTTAACAATATCAAGAAGACCATATATAGTAGAGGTAGATGAATATCCAGATTATAATTGTTAAATATTACTAAGACTGTAGCAGATTCTTTCACTGGTTTTTCCATCCAGGTTGAAAGATTTTACCATGACTTATGTTCTGCTTCATACAGTGACCTCTGTCTCTTTCAGGTATATGTTCTTTAGAATATTGTTCTTCAAATACGTATCAAAAAGCCTAAACTGAAAGGAAGCATTTAAGGTGGACTGTTTTTTTTAGTAAATGTTTTTCAAGAGTGCTCCATGTTCTTGATTTGCATTCTTTGCATTTGCAAAAAAAAAATTACTGAAATTTTTAAATTTCCCCTGAAAATAAAGTGTTGGTTTCCCTCTTTTTGATAAGCCCTTTGAAAGAAATCTCCTTTAAAAGCTGTATACTAAAGACATTTTGAAAAACATAACTTTTTAGAACCACAACACACCGAAACCGTCACCTATTACGTATTCAAGGCATGTATCCTTCTGTCTCTATTTGTGTTTACTGTATTTGTTGGTTATCTAACACTTGAAAGAGTAATTTCAAGTATGTTTGTGCTATGCCTACACCTTTATGATACTGGATGTGTCTTTCTTAACAAATCTTCTAATTCATTTGTGATATATCCTCAGCAATATTTATTGTATTTTCAAGGATTAATGGAGGGAAGCCAGATTTGAAGGAGTAGGATTTTGAGTCCTCAATGCATTCAAATATTTTCCTACTGCATACGCAATCTCAGTCTATACTTATTGTGGGGATTTTTCTTTCTTGGGGGTTCTCTGTTTCATATTTCACCATGGAAAGCTTGGCACTTCCCTTTTGCTTTTGCTGTTTTTAGAGATATTTCTAGCATCTCTGCAGATTCTGTGACTGTCTAAAAAAATTAACTGATCATATGCTTTCTGCTGACCTCAGCCCTTTTTTTGCTCCCTAGTTTACGTGCTAGAGTTCAGAGGCTTACTCCATATTTGTTGCCCATACAACTACTACATCTTACCAGCCCGCGTTGCTTCATGTTGAAATAGTTTCTCTCTTCCATACTGAAACTACAAGGTACCCACCCACAGCCCATATTCAGCTGAGCTCTTCATTTTAATCAGATTCCCAGATCCAGATGCTCTCTGGAGAAAATTTAGGCCAGGTGCTGCACAGTTCAACTTGGTTATACATGGGTTTCAAGTTCAATTTATAAAATAAATTTATATTCCAAGTAATATTTGAGTCTAGTTATATTCTACACTGATTTCCCTGCTGATCCCTTTCTGGTCAGCCAGGCGCAAATACACGTATTTTTACCTGTTTGGGGCAGGATCAAACAGATGTCTGGAACTGGGGCACAGCAGCTGCTCTCTGTCAGTTGCTTATTATCCAAGCAGAAACCTATGCCTCTTCTTTTTGAGAATCTGTGAGCTCACTCGCAGAGAGGTCTTCAGGAAATGAGGTCTGTACCCTGTATGAGCAGGATAGAAATATTCCCTTAGCTTTACATGGTTTTGAGCACAAGAGCTATGGAGGATCTTGGAGGTTCAGGAGTTAGCTAGAGGCTGCAACTTTTTCAGCAGAGCGGCAGTGCTGAAGACTGAAATGAGTAATGTGTGCAAGAGGAAACTGAAATGAAAGGGACCCAGAGTTGACTTTTCTGGAGTGGCTGGCAAGATTACTTCCTACAGTTAGAGTATGGAGCAGAAGAGTTAACACTGTCTTTAGCTGTGAATCAAGACACTTTGAAGCATACGATGGGACAAAAAAGGGGCAAAAAACTCATTCGCCAGTTTTAAAAATGCTTTAGGAACAGTACTGCACTGTGGCGCTCCAGCGACTGAACAGGCTTGTTTGCCACTGATGCAGACCAGCAAGGAAGGAATTGGATCTCCTAGTTACAATATTGCCAGCTCCAAGCCGTAAATAACGAGACACCTAAAAATCTTGAAGTCCACAAGTATGTCTGTGCTGAAGAAAAATGGGAGATACCAAAAGGGTGCAGCTCTAGCAGAAATACAGGCCTTTGGCAAATAAGCCAAAACGCAGGCTCTGGGAGACAACAGCCATCTTACAAGGCAGGCAAGGCTTTCACTTTCCAGCAAATGACGTTAAGATCGACGTTAAGTTTCAAGTGTTGCATTGGTGCATACCTTGACCTTTTTCTTATCCAAGGAAAGCAGGGTTTGGGACTATTTCCCAAAGCAAAGTTGCTAATCAGACCTGGCTCAGGAGAAAAAAACAGGAAAGATTCCCAAGAACTAGAAGAAAATAGACAGACACATCTCCTCCACCCCCCCAAAAAAGGAACCTAAATCCTTTTGACAAAGTAGGAACTAGAAGTCTCAGGAATAGGGGCTGTTGCCTTGTCTATTAACTGGGATTTTAGAAAGACTACCAGTATGAGAAGAAAGTCTGTTCTTTTGCACAGGATTTCAAGATTTTTACATGTAGTTTCATTCCAATTAAATTTAAAATTCTGAAATTGTCAAACAAAAGGAAAAAATAAGGATCTAGGACAGGCAGAAACTTGAGAATGGGGGGGAGGGCTTACTGAATTTTTCGTGAATTCTACCTGTGCCATCATTCCAGGGAATTCAGCTACTCCAAGATCATGAAGCAATGCTATAATAAGGCACTGATGCACTGCGCTTTAAACTGACAATTAATGTGTTACTTGGTATGTTCTTTCATGTATCATGTCTGTTACGTACAGTCAGCCCATTGACTGGGTGAAGCTATAACTACAGCCTGGCTTAGCTCAGACTACCACTGTAACAGCAGATTTTGGTTTCAGGTTGCAGGACCGGCCCCCATTCCCTGGTAACGGTCTTTGAATTATGCATACACTACCTTAAAATTAAGAGCCTATAAATGGAAACTGTAAATACTATGTATCTTTAACACTTTCAAATTTTCATTCAGAATGTTTGTCCTTTTTTCAGAAACCTTGAGCCCTAGTAACTTGATAATCTGAAAATGGCCAAAAACAAGGAAGTCCAGATTATTTCAGTTAATAGAAATATCCTTTTTTTTCCCTCCTGCCTCAGAATGTCACTCTATTCAAAAACTCTCCTGATCACTTATTACAAAACAACATTCTGTATTTTAAAAGCTGCCAGGAAAATAAGCCAGTCTAAATAAATTAGATATTTCAAAGATACCATTTGCAAGCAAAGTAGAAAGTTTTTTGGAACTTGTGATACTGATAACAAATGCTGTTTGTTGAACAAGCAATTAAGTATTTTCCCAGTGAAGCACTACTGAGAGCTGTTGCAGATTATTTTTAGTCCTCCCAGACCTTCATGTATCTGTTATGCCAAAAGGCAGTCAAGCAGTGACACCCAGTGGCTTCAGAATTCTCTCTTCATTTTCTATCACGGAGAAGTTTTGGTTTTATCTCTTGGTTTCAAATCCAGTGTTACTCAAAATGGGTAAAGAATTTCCTGTTGAAGAGGTAGTCAGAATCCAGTAGTTATACATGGTAATCTGGACTTCTCCACCTGACGAGGTGACTGTAGATGAAATGATTTAACTACCACAGATGTGGATGCTAATCAACTCCATGCATTCTGCGAGTTACTCAAGAAATCCATGGAAATGTACTCTGCAAGTAAGCATTTAAGTTAGTCTTTGAACAATCAAGGGTACAAAGTCTGTGCTTAAAATCCTTTACCTGTCAGAGAGAGAGAGAATTTTTAACCATTTTTAAAGCCTTTGAAATTCATGAATGGAAAACAATGTAGATGCAGAATTCTATTAATATTTATGATATCAGTAAAAATAAATAAGAGGTCGTGTTAGTACTGGTGGTTAGGATGACAGCTTGACATTCTCAAAGTCATTTGGAACTTAAACTGCAAAGTAAACCAAAATTCTGCCAAAACAAGTTTTCCTATCAAACCTGACTGAACTATAATTTCCACAGAGGCATACCTTGGGAATAAATTGGCTGCCTAACATAAGGAGTAAATATAAGAAGTCTCATTTTGCAATTGATGTGTCTCAGAGATAAACAAATATGACATTTTTCTTTTTTAAATCAATAGCCTTGCTTTATCAAAACAAGCAAAATGTCTTAGTCAGGTACTACTGATGACCGTAAGAACAAACTATCGGATCACCCAGCCTTTTAAAAAATGGTCCAGTAGCTGTTCTCAGGGTATGTCTCTGCTTACGAGTTATATGAAATGTTTGTGCCTTGTAGAAGCTGCAGAAGACGAATCCTAGCAGACTTCTCCTTCTTTGTTTTGCAGAGATGCTTCTCTACCAGTTGCTCAGTGTAACAACATGGGTGTATGGAAATGAAGAGGGTGTGGAGCTGCAGTATACCTATTTCAGCGTACAAGCTATGTGATGTAATACAAGCTTTATTAACTGAGCTCAGGAAAAAGATAAGGAAGTCCATGTCCATTACACTCACACTTCTCAGTGTTCTCTCAGATTTTTGTGAACTGCCCACTGCAGAAGAAGATGCAAGACAGGCATGCACCATGCCATTCCTGGAAACATCAGTGCATGCCAATTTCAGAGGAAATTTTGTGAACAGAAGTGATGACCCGTAGTCTGTACTGCCACAGCAGCACGAAGGAGTAGCAGCATCTGCTTAGAAATTCATAACGACTCCCAAGCCAAGGTTTAAGAATGAACATGTGGTTAAGGTCTTTGCCAGGACATGTCTCCCCTTTCTTACTAGAAGAAAAAAAAAATGAAGAAAGAAAAAGCAGTGAGAAGGTTTGTCCTTAGAATTAGATGATAGAGCAAGGGTGAACCACAGACTGAAAAGAAACTCTGCCACCCCCAGGCCCCAAGGACCTCCCTTGGTCGCTTCCGAAGGCTCCTGGTGCCACGCCAACACCGCAGCCCAAGGGACGCTGGGCCCTCTCCTCCCCTCTCGGGGCTCCGTGCAGAAGAGATGGCCCCTCTCCACGCTCCAAGGGCAGTGCTGGGCTGTGGGGAAGCAGGGCCCAGGCAACACCTGTCCATCGGCCATGCTTTTATGGAGCACTGGCAGCCCTTGTGCAGGCCAGCTGGGCCTGCCTTTCCCGCCAGCAGCATGCCTGGAGGCTTCGCCCCCTCGCAGCCACTGCCGAGCGCAGGGGGCCGTGACACCTGCAGGGCAACGGGTCAGTGGGGGGGCACTGAGGACCCCCCTGGAACATTGTTGCCACCGTCTCGTCGAGAGGACCCCAGGCACAGGATGAGGAGGGGCCTGGAGCCCCGAGCTCCTGAGGGGAGGTGCAGGGCAGCCCCTGTGCCTGAGGGGCAGGAGAAGGGCACAGTGGAGTGATCCCCAGGAAAGGGGCCCTCAGGCCCCCGACCATCCCCCTTCTCCCACATTTGGGCATCTTTCAGGCCACAGAACCTCCGTCCTACCAGAACAGCCATTTTTGGCAACACGCATCCACCACCACAGTGGCCTCCTGATGTCAGGAGCCACCTCACTGCCTTCTGTTAGAGGCCCTGTAGACACAGGGACCTCGGCAGCCGGCCTGCAATGCAGCGAGCTTCGAGGCCCTCGGATGTCAAGGATATGTGAAAGCAAGAGTTCCAGAGCAGCACCACCTTGGCATGTGGCAGAAGAGATGTGGCTGCAAGAACCATGGCGTCGGAGGTGGGACATCATCAGCTGCATGACAGTGATGGCTATCGCTCATGTGGCTGATGGTGTGGAGCCCATGGAGGTGGATCCACCTGAAGGCAAAGAAGAGCCGATGGAAATGGATTCACCTCCAGCATGGCTCACCTGGCAGCACTACACCATGCCAGGGCTCCGCTCCATGACGCCATGGCAGCAGCGTCACAGGGGCTCCCGGCCAACGCTGTGCCACCGGCCCGGCCTCCACCTCTGGCGTTAGCTGGGAGGCCAGGCCCCACACCCGCCCATCCCACGGGCTCACCCATTACATGTCACAGCAACAGACAAGTATTTTGTTGATTGCCCCACATGGTGTGAGCCCTTCTGTCCCATCCCCCTCTGCCAGCCCTCCTGAAGAGGTGCCATCTCCTCTGCCCTGAGCCCCAGGACAAGGGGATGAGACCACCTGGCTTTCGCCGGGCTGCTGTGCTGGGCGGCAGGAGTCGTCCCTCGGAGGGGCCACCGAGGTCTCTGGGACCTGGAGGTGGGGTCTCTTCAGCCTGAGGACGAGGAGGCTGCCCGGTGGGTGGCTGAAGGTGCAGCCAGACCCTCTGCAGCAGTGCACGAAGAGTAGCAACAGGTGAAGCAAAGAAGTTGGAGAGATGGCTGTTGCTCTGGAGAAGCAGAGGACTGCAGTTCTGCCAGGAAGAAGTGCTGGCCTTCAGCATCAAGGTCCCTTCCACACACTTCATTAGCAGCTCTTTTCAAGATCAGACAATAAACAATTTTAAACACAATAAAACAACAAAAAAGAAAACCCAGTCAAAATGCATTCTTCCTCTCTGATTTGGTCCTCTGGCGAGTGCGTCTGGACCCCTCTGTCCCCTCCTGGTCTCCCCAGTTCAGGGAGGACACTGGCGCGTGGGGTGTGGGTCCAGCCCCGGGCCTGCGAGATGGTGAGGGGCCGGGGCACAGGGCGCACGAGGGCAGGCTGAGGGAGCTGCCTCCGGTCGTGAGGCTGGGGAGGCACTGGAGCAGGTTGCCCAGAGAAGCTGTGGATGCCCCATCCCTGCAAGTGTTCAAGGCCAGGTGGGATGAGGCTTTCAGCAACCTGGTGTGGAATTATTAGTAAAATTAAGGTTTCACATCTGAAAATTAAGGTTTATATGAAAACATAGCAGTGTTCACCCATGGAGGAAAAGCAAAAGGAGCTCTGAGGATGGGACACAGCTGCAGCAGGCATGCGAGGAATCCACTCACACAGCAACTCCCTGCAATGTACCATAGAGGATGGAGTGGAGTGAAGACTCTGTGGCCCTGCTCCGTGATGAT
>Ga0065711_1000626_pt1 | contig 59661 bp, 32 predicted proteins | sample Hoacrofraction12_FD_59098 | JGI IMG/M metagenome (GOLD analysis project Ga0065711, IMG submission 59098) | Hoatzin crop microbial communities from Cojedes, Venezuela - Epithelial fraction 12 v2 (version 2) | ecosystem: Host-associated > Birds > Digestive system > Esophagus > Crop | place... | reverse complement strand
TGTTGCCGCTCTTGTGCCAAGAGCACGGGGGGGGAGGGGGGGTGTCTCTCACTTTGGTGAGGAGGAGGAGGGGTGCTTAGTTATGGCAGCCACCCCACAGCTGGCCTCGGGATTCAGCCCTCAAGAGGCAAGTTACGGCTGGTGAGTTGAGGAGCGCATCTGGGGCTCTGCGGTTACTGGTTTCAGCTGTGCCCAGAGCGAGTTGGTGGGGAAAACTCTCACAAGTTGTGTGGGGGTCCCCCTTGCCTCAGCATTACAAGCCGGTCATGCTGTTACAAGTAGGGAAGGTAGTGTCACGGTGTGTATCTCGTGCTTATGCTGTTGCTCAGGTACCCTCTTTTTGGAGATAAGTTGCAACACTGCCATTAATTTTCCTTCCCTCTTGTGACTTTAATTTTTAGTTTCTGTTTGGTGACAGTGAGCCTTTGTCCCTCCCTACCTCAGTGCGGGCAGTGGTAATGTCACTGTTGAATTCTCTGCCACAGCCATGGGTGCTGATGCTCCTCAGTTCAGTATCAGGGTTATACAAGGCTCTTTACAGCAGTGGGCAACTAAGCATCTGCCATGATTTCTCCCTCCACCATTTTCCTAAAGAGAAAAACTTGCTTTAGTTCAGTTGGACTGGGTTTTTTAGTGAAGACAAGCTCTTACAGTAGAAAGCCGGGTTTCTAGTAGATCTTTGGTTCATAGGAGAGTTAATTTTCAGTCTGGTATCTAAGCAAGCTCCCTTACATAGATACTTTCATGCAGACCCTCTTGCTGAACGTTACTGTCAAGTGCTTCAGGGAATCTGGTATGCTGGGCTCAAGCCCAAACCTTGAACTTTAATTTATATTCTAAAAGAAATTAGTATAACAAATGGAAGACAGTTTTGATGTATTTGCTGAAGCCAATACCATGGAGAGTTAATACAAGGCATTCTTCTTATTGCAGTATTAATGAACACTGCCATAAATAATGACCAATACTGCAAGTATCATAGTTTATCCTGTACACTCATATTGAAGACGTTGTCACCAACCCATGAACGTGGTATCAAGTGTCACTATTACTTAATATCAACAGAGAGCCAAGATGGCCGCTTGATGCCACTGCCATGGATGATGCCTTGGTATCTGTACTTCCATACAGCAAAGTCCCCTGCATAATGCCCAAAATCACTCCATCCTGAAGTGACAGCATTAATTCCCCCTGCTGTTATAGACTTTTTGCCAGCCCTTTGTGACAGTGCACAGTGACATCTCCCTTGTGTCAGTTGCCTGCAAAGCTACCCCAGATATGTCCCTTTTACAGTACATACACCTGTCTTCTAGGATTATAGAATTTATAATCCAGTACTGGCTGCTCTTCCTATACCCCCTTGATCCTAAGAAACATACTGAGTGTGCATTTTTTTTACAAAAGCAAACACAGTGTGTACAGTTCCCATATCTAGTGCAAGTATTTTGCCATCGTAGGGTCACTTTTGTATATTTCTTAATTATTAACTTCTGCAGTCACACCCTGGATGGCAGACAGACCTTTTCCTCAAATTACCAGGTCATTGCGAATGCAGATTTCTGTTAGTAATTTTGACTCTCTAAAGATTGCTTTGTACTTTCCTGAAGTCCTAGCATGAAGTCCTAGTATTTTTAATGACATTACAGTTGTCGATTGATTTTATTACCTTGCACTGATTTGGTAGTTTTCCTCATGTCTTATTGATCACACACTGCACGAAGTTAATATATAATAGTACAACAGGCAAACAGCAGCAACTCTGTTTCACCAAATTGACTCAATTTGTCATTAAGGAACACAAAGACAGTGGACTCTGTCTCTTCAACAGCCTAATCTGCATCACCTTGCTGCCTTTAAGTTATTTGACTTTTCTGGTCATCCCACCCTGTAGGGATTTTACCTTTCCCTTCATGACATGCTTTACTGCCATTAATTGGTAAGGAGACTATATCACTAGTAGAAGCAAAGACCATCAGACACTGCCATTTTCAGATGGAACTCAATTCAAATCAAGGCGTACTGTGTGAGATGCTGTGCTCATCACACCCTGATGAAAATACACTCATTTATCCTTTTACGTGTGTTGGCCCTTGTTTTCTACTCAGTATTTTAACATAGTATTCAAAAACATTCCCTCTTTTGAGGTCTGCAAACAGACAAAGATAAAAATTTAAGACTCTTTCGTTGTCCCAGGCACCCACTTGTGATACTGTGAAAACAAACACTAGATACTGAATATATGCTGAAAAGAACAGATTTCAGTAAAGCAGCACATCAGAAAATCTGCTTAAATATGTCAGGAAGTTTTAAAACCAACAAAAGGAAAAAAAACCCTGAATGTTATTCAGCAGTGTTGAAAACAAACTGCAAATCCTAATCTCTTTGAATGGCTCTAGTCATAATTCTCAATTTCTAACATTGCAACCTCTGTCTTTAACCAGACATTATGTGTTACATAAATACTTGTAACTGCTAAAGTATGTAAAAAGCACATGAAGAGGTGGGTTACTGCTACAGCAGAAGCCTTTGCTTACCAAAAAATATTTAATATTCTGTTATTAACAGAGAAAAACAAATGCAATACATAAGCAAAAGTGAAATGGGTTTCTAGATAATCTGCTTCTAACATTCAGCTGAGCATGAAATCTCCTCTTGAAGAAAAGCTGGGTAGAGATCCCAGGAAAACATTCTTTTAGCTCACTAATGCTTATTTGTTCGATGGGACAGTTCACTTCGTTCGTTTATACTGAGCTGCTTTATACTTACACAGAAACAAAATTTTTACTCCCTCTAATCCTTAGCAGGAGCATGAGCCCTTAATATCTTGTCTTTACCAATCTCACAGTTTCAGTAAGTCACGTCCTTATAAAAGCTGTTTTAGCTGCAAAGCCATACGTGAGAGTTCTATCCGACTCTGTGAAGCATGGGAATTGTAGTTTATTTTTCAGTGAATTCTGTGGTTTCCACAATGAAACTACTTCTATCTTAAATTACAAGTCCTAGAGCTGTGATGTTATATAGCATATATTTTCAAACAAACTTTATTTTCCTTTTTGCTGTAATATTTGGTGTCCAAGAAGTAGGAACATAGTAGTTCTGAAGAAGTAACAATTGTGTTAGTGAATCAAAATCTTGCAGTTTTGACATCCTTCATATAAGAAGGTGATTCTTCTTACAGTTTGTTTCTGCTGAGTTCTGAGATTTAAAGTGTATGTCTATTTCTTCTTTCTATGTGAAATGACATTATTCACAATCTTCAAACATCTGTGAGAAGAGAGACCTTAGTGTATAACTAACAAAGCATCCTAGGACTTTTGTAAGAAGTTTTCATTATTTTATTTTTTCAGTATTCAATCCTAAAGCTATCTTTTGTTGGTTTTATTTAGGTGGAATCCAGAGAATATCCTGTGCTGGATTACCACTATTTTAAGGAGGCTGGGTCTTAGGCTTTAATACAGTTTCACTTTCATGGCTACTGCTTTATTACTGTGATGCAGGTTTGCTCTCACTAATATCTTCTTCAAGCCACAATGTATTATCCACTGGTCAACTCAACAACAACTTCTTTAAGACCAGTTGGCTGTTTCTTCTAACTCACTATTAGTCATTTCTCTTTTCCTCAAAACCGGGAACAGTATTCATGTTTTTGGCAGAGTAACAATGATACTGCATCTCACCAAAACAGCCCCTTCTGTGAAGCCAGTCATTAATTCCTCTCTGGTATCTTGTCATCACCAGATGTCTACTGAGTTTACACCCTGTGCATTTCCCGTGACTGCACCCACAAGGCATCCACAAATGATTCTGTATTTTCAATAAGAGCACCACATCCTTTTATGAACTTTCCTCTTCACTACCTCAGCAGCTGCAGCTGCTGACCACAGAACTGCAGCCTCTCTTTACATTACGTGTTATGCCTCTCTCTTGACTGAGAGAGTCTACAAAAGGCACAAGAGTATAATGTTACTTTTGCTTTAAGGATAGAGTTTCATCACTTAAGATTTCAGGAAGTGGGTTTTGCACAGAGAGTGATGAGAAGTGTTCTACATCCAATGCAGAAAAACGTTTCCAGGTTTATATCAACAAGTAGAGTAAAAAATGTTTTTGTTTCTCATAAGAAGCACTGGCAATGAAGTCTAACCCTGCCAATAACAAAACATATCTGAAGGAGGACTCACAGTTTTATCTACGCATGAGGAGAAGCGTAGGCACATTTCCCTCCAGAAATCTGCACTCAGTGAACGTGATCACCAGCAGTAGATGCAATTAGCCATGTCCAATTTATATTTGGAGCACAAGGGACAAGCTTTCACAGCATGCTTAATACAGCGAACACAACAAACTGGTTTTTGTAAATACAATGCACAGTTTCTCAGTTCAATGGGAAACTTTACAAAATATATATGCAAGGTATAATTACAGCATGCCACAAATAAAATTTCAAAAGGATAATTGAAGCAACACTCATATCTTGAAAAAGAAACTGGTTTATTGATGTTGGGTCATAGACATATGTCATAGCACACAATACAATAAATAAAATATAAACACCAATTTTCAAATCAACGCAGCTTGATAACTTGAATTCAAATTTCACCAACAGCAAACAAAAAACCCACCCCACAAAGTAAGCCCTAAATTACAATTCCTCAGCTAACATAAACACGAAGGAAAAAGCTGAGGAACTGTTAATATTTTTCTAACTCGTTAGCAGTCTTTCATCTGTTCTTTTCTTGCTCTCTGTGGCCATTGAGGCTAGTAGGAAACCACCCAATTTAGTCAGAAATCTTTGCAGCATAGCAGGGACTCTCATTTGTCATCACATGCAATAGCAGCTGTCTCCATCAAGAATGAAGTTAATCAGTACAGACTAAATAAATTAGATAATTGTTTAGATCGTTAACAATGTACTTTGAATGAGCAAAGACCACTCTGTCTCCTGATACTGGGAAACTTCTCTTTCCAATATGCCAATTTTGTAGTTTGAAATTAAGGAGCAATGAAGTTCCTTAATGTATTTTCTACACAAATATTTCTTGTAACTGAGTTTATATGAACGACACCAAGTGTTAAAATTGTAAGGTCTATATCCAGACTCAGGTTTTCTTCAACAACTTATTCCATTCTATGCTTAATTATTTCAAATTATTGCCGAAACTTCTTAGCCAGGTCAAATATGAGAATTGCAAGATATAAAAAGTACAAAACCCTGGGAGCATATTTCTTCACGTAAAAAAATGAAATATACTATGTTAATATGCTGAACATGTAGCCGATAAATCTATAAAGATACTGAACTTCAGACATATTTGCATCCTCTCCAACTTCTGCACAAAGTAAAGCAGCTTGTATGCCATTCAGGAAGACAGAATTTTCTTCTTAAAAATTCATTTTGTACAGCCTTGAGAGCATTTAGGACCTTTCTAACCCTAGGTTTTGTTACTTTGCACAGTGTCTCTAGACTGAAAATACAAATTGATGATGTGGTTAAAATCATCACAATGGACATAAATGAAGGAAGAAACTGATTGCCTAAGCTTTATGTCTCTTCTCTTCCCCCCTTCTGTGTATTTATTATGGAACTTATATGTAAAGCAGGTAACCAAGCAGGAAAAAACTGTCCTATTTTGTAAAATATGAAGAGTTAACTATATAGAACTCTGGCCTACAGTCACAAAAGTTTTGTTTAGTTTTCTCACAGTTTATGTCATGTACTCCTTCCTCAAAAGATAAGACTGGATGAATTTGATACTGTAAAAATATGTCATATACGAAAAGAATAGCTGACACATATCAGCCTTCAATTTTGAGAAGAAAGCACATCTCAGGACACTGACCAGTTCATAATTCCAAGAATGACATAAAAATGGGGAAAAAAAAGGCCAGTAATGATGCACTAGCTTTAGGGAAAGCCTATCAATTTTTTTATATTATTAAATTATCTTACTAATGGTATAACTCGGCTTATGATGCCGTCATAAGCTACTGGGAAAGGTCACACTGAGTGAGCTAAATCACAGGTACGTGGTATATATACTGTGGGCTTGATGGTTTCTCTGAATGCTGCTTGCCTGGGTGGACAAAGGGCCTATTCCAAAGATACCATGTGATGAATGCCCTCAGAGACTGTTAGAGGACGATACATAGAGTATCAGTGTAAAAGGCAGAAAAAGAAACACGTTTGTACATAAAGACTTCAGTATTTTCCTGACTCTTATGATCATAGTTCACTACCCCTGTCTGAAAACAATGATGAAGATATTCAGTTTGTTTCAGGTTTTATTTTAATTCTTTTTGCAATGCTTGAAAAAAAGATGGTATGTGGCGCCTGTTTAACTAAAGGAGCAACAAAAACCATAAGCAAGATCATTTTAATATAAAAAGAACTGGATCTTTATCACAAAAAAGAAAGCAAGGAAGCACTCGTGTACTACAGAAAACCCATTTAACCTTCAAAATCTGCTAGGCAATTTTGTGAGGAACCACAGCAACTAAAACACATATTACAAGAATTAAATATAGAAGTAAAGGTTGGGCAGCATGTATGTTATCTTCAAAAGTTGTTAAACAATGAATGGGAATGTTAATGCAAAGAATATTCATATTGTTGTGCTATCGAGGGCATACATCACAGTGGAGTACTTTTTGCAAAATCAACAGAAAATTACTTTTGTTTTGGCACATGCCATGACATGGCAAGTCAAAGAAATTAGAAAATATTTTCAAAATGTACCAAGTATATTACTTATAAAGTATCATGCTTTACTAGGAAGGAAGAAACAAAAGGCAGAAAAGTTGCAGGATACTAACAGCACTTAAAGCAGCGTAGGTAAGCATTGTTACAATCTTTGTTCTTTTGCAGGCTAGCTCTAGTCTTCACACACAAGCTCTGTGTGAGCAATGTGGCTCATATGGATTTTCAGAACTTAGATAAAATTTAAAATTTCTTATGTGAAGTGGTTTCATCTTGATAAGCTTCAAATTATCTTTCCCCCCTAAAGACTCCATAAGATAAGTTGATTTAGAGCTCTGTTCTACGTAGAAAGATGCTCTAAATTTCTCTTGTAAGCATCTCACTGGAAGTAACAAAACCGATCATAGGTTGGCTAAAACATCTTTTAAATTGTCTGTTAGACTAATGTTGAAGAACTACTTATATCTGTGGGTTCACTTTCAGTGAGTAATTTTTATAAAATTTGCATACGTCAGTGACACATTGTCATTTAAGGACCTTTTTTCTAAATCACATAAGTGATTTAAATCAGTTATTGTTTTTAATCAAGTTCTGCTGGTCCCACTTAGAACTTGTCCTTTGAATCCATAAGTTACCTGAAGGAAATTTACCTTGAAAATAGTATGATAAAGTGTCAAAAATGCGTAACTCATCCTTTGACAATTCTTGGTGCTTGTGAAATATGTTCAGTGGTGAAAACAGCTGTGCCAGCAGCTACTTAAATGCTGTTCCAGTCTTACTTGACCAGACCACAGAAAACTGAGAAAGCTGAAGAGTTTGCACACCCCTGACAGCTTGACTGTTTCATGTTTTCCTCTCTATGCTCCAATTTTAGTAGGTAAGGGATATTCCAGTATTTTTAGATTTCTTTTTCCTTTGGATTCTCTGGTGATTTCTTTTTGCAAGGGAGTGAGAGGGTTTGAAAGTGACTGTAGGTTTCATAAACCATATATGCACATACCTCTGTGAGAACCTATGCAGTCAACAAAGGAAAGATGCTAGAGAAAGCAGTAATAAGTTTTAAACAGTACTAAAATACTGGTTCATAGTCATTTTTATTACAGCATATTCTGACCTTTAAAGCCTGAAGGAACTGATCTTATTACTGTAATTTTTGGTAAATGGGAATCATCAAACTACTGTTTCTCAAGATTGTTCTGAACTGTTGCAAGGACAGTTGCATTTGTGGGGCTGCTGGTGGGTACTAAGGAGTCCACAGAGTAGCACAGTCACTCGCTGGTTACACACCATGCTATCTATACCAGATAAAGCAATGTCAAGCTGTGAGTAGTAGTCCTCCCCTTCCCATCAGCCAAGCTGTCCCTATAATCTGTATCACACTATCACGGCTCTGAGGGAAGAGTAAGCCTCCATGATACAAGTACCACCGTGAGATGCACAGTAGAATTTCAAACTTAGTATAAGCTGAATTCTACAAGAGGAAGCTTTTCACCTGGTGTCAGAATTATGATTCAGACATTAAGAAACTTGGGTTTGGTGCCATTTCCTAACCAGTATAAATCACAGATATGACTCACCTGGTAGATTCTTCGTTTGGCATCTATAACCAAACAGTTAGGTTTCTCAACTCCTGTTCAGAATGTGTAAAAATTATTACTTTAAGTGTTTACTAACTGGATAACTACAATCTGACAGTTATTTGTGGACTGGTTGCTTTGATATCAATATGCTTTTGGTTTGTTTGCTGAGATTTCAGTTGGTTTTAATGATATTAGTACATTAACAATAGTTTGTATTAATAATAGTTTTGGTAATATGTCTTCTTGTTTATACCTGAGAGTTTTAAAAAAGCACATAAGACCCTGTCTTACATTTCTTTCGGTAAGAAACCCATGGAGTTTTGAATAAGTGTTCCCAGAATAATAGAAGACGATGACCAATTTTCTCTGTTAGCATATGGTTCTTATATCTGGCATTAATCTGGGAATGTAGTCCGCAACCAGGAAGGCAGTAGGAGAAGAAGCATGGCCCTGTGCAGAGACTGACAAAAATTCGCAGCTCTCAATGTCACAGTCTCAGCAGAGTCTTGTCACATTATTCCCGCCTACACCACTCCTTTGGCGCAAGGATTTCAAACTGATCTATCCACAAAAGGGCCTCTACTGCTGTTTGAAGAGAGGGAGAATCTAAAAGTATGTGGTTTTATTGATGATTTACAGTAATTAACCATAGGCTGCCACTCTGCTTTTGCCTTCATCAGTACTCAGTGGCTGTGTCTTCTGTGTGCTCCTTTAGCAATTGTCCTTTTTTTTAAACCTTTTAAAAATACAAGCTGCATAAATTAATCCAAAGCGAGATTGCCAAATTTAAGAGGAAGACAAAAATATTTGAGGTTTAGCTTATGAAGTCACTTGTCCTCTAGGAAATAATGATTCAGAGAGAAATTCGCAGGTCTTTAAACTGTTCGTTTGCTTTTTACTTTTTGTGCAAACAGATTAGAGTACAAAGCAAAACTGCATGGCTGTCACAAGAAACTTCTAAGCAAAGCAAAATTAACATGAGAAGCAAGTAGAGAAATACAGGGAAAAATAGCGCTACTCAAGAAACTGATAGTACTATTAAGATTGCTTAGTTGGCAAGACAGCAAGCCTAGTCTGATTGCCAACAGAATGGCAACAAAAACATTCAGATAAATTCCAGTCTCAAACATTAGGCCACATGGGAGCATTCAAATGTGATGTAGTATGCTTACCCAAGTGGGGAAAAAAAATTGTTTCTTTTATTTTGGGAGAGTATTATGTTTGGTAGAGGAGAATGGCTAAAAGTTACAGGCAGACTTTTAAACTAGATTGCCATTCCACTCAGGCAGTGAGTAGGCAAAAAGCCTTGTCCTAGCAAATATATCTTACGGTTCCTGTAAGATGGGGAAGGATTCTCTAGTCCTCACTTATTCTTCACTCAGTCTCTAAAATGCAAAAGTAGCTAATCTCTGCTTAAAAGAGAAGTGGCATGCAGTTTGATCTGGTAACACCAAAACACTGGGTAGCATGGAAATAAGATATAGATAGTAGGATATGTATAAAGTCAATAAAAGACTATTCTGTCTTGCAGATACAGTGTTCAAATGAGTGCAGCCCTGTCCTTGAGCACTGAGGAGAAATCATAGCCAACTTCTTGTGCTGAAAAAGAAAGTCTCCATGTTTTTCCTAATACCTGCTTTCCAACTTTTACCCTTTACTGTGTTCTGTCTCCACAGGGACCAGAATCTAGACCTGGCTACTCTAAAATTTTTATGTGATGTTTAATAAATGTCTCTTGGTTTCAGCCTATTTTCTGTAAGATGTCATTTGAGTTTTAATGTATTTAACATAAAATATAAGGCCTCTCCCTGTGCAGGTATTTTCTCTATTCCACTTGAATGCTATGAAGGATTATACCTGAAGAGTACAAAGATACTTAAATACCTATTTTAAAATTAGGCTCTTTTTAAAATGAAGTTGGAATGATCACTGCTGATTTTTATGACAGGATTCTGTACTTCAATGGCGTGTATAGCTGCTATGTGTGTACTACATCCCCATGTGTAAGTACACAAAGGCAAGATTAGAATGATAGTTTGCAAAATACCAGCTATTCGGGATTTTTGCTTTTACAGTGTGAATCCCAAGGCAGTAGCTGAGATGGTTGTTTTATATGTAATATTAAATGGTTGGAACAATCAAAATTGTTTTTATTTGGGTTTAGTATGGCCTTTGATTGAGTGTCATGCCCAGGGAATAATGGCATTCATTAGGGCCCTGATTTAAATCAATTGAAAAAATTGCTCTACAGAAAACAAAAAACCTAGTTATCTGCTAGTTACCCACCTCAAGAAGTTTTAAATAAACAAATATCAGTTATGTTTAACCACTGCCTCCTATCCAAATTATATGCTTAGTACAGACACGTTTACCAAAATAGCAGCATAAGCCTGTAAAGTGCTGTTCCTTGTGTGTTACGAAGCTCAGAGAAGCTATCATTGTCAGATTAATTGGGGTGAATATTCAAAGGTTGTAGAAAATATGAAATATACAGAAAAATTATATTAAATTCCTAACTGAGCCCTGCACACTGACATTAACTTAAGCAGTGCAGGACAGACTTTACCAAGTCGAACAGAATCTCCTGTAAAAATTTTAAGTTTTAGAGTAAGTTCAGATATTTGTACCCCATCTTCAGAAAAACAAGTACAGTAGAAAAAGATATCACTAGAGTCTGAGTGATACATTTAACCTGAATTTTCAGGTTAAATTCAGTTCTAGATTTTTTAGGTTTGTTTTGTGCTTAGAATGTGTAGAAGCCTTTTAGAATATGTATTGAAACTCACTTTAGAAAATCACTCTTCTCTGAAATGTCCAATATGGTCACCCATGATGTGGAAAAGCCTGGAGAATTTCATGCAGAAAGGAGATTTTCATAAGCTTGCACAATAGGAAGCATGTTGCATGCGCTATCTCTTGTAATGAGCTGGACATAACAACTCAAATGAAATGAGGGTTTTAACTTTGAAGTTAATACTCTGTTTCTGTAATCAAACATTAATAGTATTAAATAACAGAGAACTGTTATCATGGCAAAATATTCCATGTGCAAACAAACATACAACAAATACGGTGTGTGGTGCATTTCTGCTGCACAACATAAATTGTATCTGCTTTGTATTTAATATTCAGTAAGAAACAATATGGGTCTGCAAGAGATGGTTTGCAAGAATTCACCTGTATCAGGTTCTCCTCTCTTTGCATAACAATGAGCCATCCCACTTCCCAGAGATGTGGAAGGATATGCAGTGAAGAAACAATGGTCCAAAACCAGAGCACAGTGTTTGATCAGAGGTGTTAAATGTTATACTCTAATATAGAACCTGTGATAGGGACAGAGCAGTACCTGCTAATTACTGGCATCATTCTGTTTCTACTCCCTCCTCTTACAGCAGCAGCTGGTGAGCTTGAGATTCAGCTCTACCTGGCATAGATTACTGTTCACTCAGTGGAGTTGTGCTTACGTAAAACCAGTGAAAGAAAGCTGCAAAGCTAGCCTTTTATGATACAATAGCAGGTGTAATATGAGATCTTTAGCTGACACATTCACATGCTCGATGATGCCTGGTGATTGTGCCATATAAATGTCTGGTAGAAAGAAGCAGACTCTGAGCCCTCATTGTATTTACTGGAGTATTACACCTAGCAGGTCACAGTAGTACGTTGCCACGCTAGAGATACTGGTGGAGTTAATGCTGCACAACAGTGGTGAAGCAGTAATTCAGTTCATTTTTCACGTGTGTTGATTTGTTAATGGCGGCGGCCATATTTGCTGATTTACTTAAATATCGCTGGCATTTTGCAATAAACCTTTAGTAAATATTTAGGAATCTTGATTTTATGTTTAGTTGGGCCTCAATAATCTGTCTGTTTATTACTTTAATTATTCTTGGTAGAAAAGGGCTTTTATGTGCTTAAGAAAGAAGACAAGCAAATTGGAAAGTGTCCTGCTGGCACACCAACGTTTGGGAAAGAATACAGACAGTACATCCTTAGACATTTATATTTATTTCCATGCTACAAACTGGCTAAGATATTTTATTCTATGCAAACACTGGCAAGAGATCAACATAAACAAAGTGATCCCGATGAGCAGCTCCAGCTCATTGTTATGGCCATTTCTCATGCAACTGCCTGTTTTAGCTATTGAACAATTGCTGGTATTCCTGACTTCAAAATATCAGTTACTTTTCTGTGAAGAATCTCACAAGCGAGGAGGAAGTGACAGTGGAAAATTGTATACTATGATGATATAAACTATATAAAAAATCATGGGTTTGAGGATAAATCTTTTATTCATAACCATAATTTTCATGCTATTGCGTCTCTATTTATCAGCCTTCATAGCATGTCAGTTTTCACATTCATTCATTTGGCACTACAGCTTCTAGCAGCTTAGCCAAAAAGACAGATACTCAAGAGTTCTATCCAAACATGCATTTTCTAGAACATAACGTAAAATCAGATGGCAACTGAATTACAAAAGTACAGTAATAGCAATCCATATTAATAACCTTTAAAAGTAGACTGAGTCTTTGAAATATAGTCCTTTTATGTAGTGTCTGAAGGTCTTGTTTTATTTATCCTTATTGATTCTGACTGAAATAGTTAAGAAGATAGCTTTTACAATGAAAAAGCTGCAGCTGGACCCATGATATTTACAACAAACCTTGGCTGCAGTGCAGTTAATATAGTGTCTGTTTTTTTCATGTTAACCTTAATTTTCAAGAAATTCAAATTTTTTATATCTGTTGAGTTGGCAATAAGAAACAGCACAAAGAACTTGAAAGAGCACGTCTTTTTTTGTCATATCTATAGACTGACTTCTAATTACACAACATTAAGAAAACAACTTCCTTAAAAACACAGGATGCAGTTCAAAGAACTAGTCCCAACCAATAAATTAAAAAGTCAGATGAGAAAAAGATACTGTATTCTTGGGCCAGCCTTAACTGAGAAGTCTGCAGACAGATAACGTGACATAGTCCCACCTTAGCTTTCAGCCACGCTTGCAAATACATAGCAGCATCAATTGCATGACCTTCTGCAGAATGCTGCACAATTAGCAGACCTCTCTGGGCCCTGCATTTAGATGACACTCCAGCTATCTACATGATGCAGGTCTTGTTTCTCGGGAGTAATCATTGTTTTAAAAAAACTTCTACACATAAACATCTATAATCTAGTAGTAGTCATAGCATAGCTGTAGTGTATTTTAGGGGTTTTTCGTTAGACATTACCCCAAAATTCCCAAAATAGCAACCTATACCAACGAAGATCAACAGTAAAAACTTAAAGTCTCTCTGTTTTGAAATTAGGGTTCCTTAATGTCACAATGTGAGGATTTTTTAATTATTTAATGATACTTAATATATTGTTTGAATTGTTCTGCTTTGTTCTTTGAAGAGCCTTGTGGATGGAACACTACAAAAGAACATTTATACAAATAAGAATGTGGATATATCAAGTATTTTAAAAGAATACATTGTCCGTAAGTATTTCTATATTAGTGTTTGAGCAGGTGCAGATGAAGGATTTACTCAGGTTGTTTATCAACTCTAAAATAGGAACATCTTAATTTTACATTAATTTGTTCTCTGTGTGAAAACATTTCTTACCTGGAATATATTGCCGCAGTTCAGCAAACTCTTAGGCAGAGGCACACTGTTACTGCGCTGCAACATCTATGAAGTCCATGGATCTAGTCCTAGGCTTAAAGTTACATCTATGTATAAGTGCAGAATCAAAACAAAGTCCTAAGCCAGCTGAAGCCGATGGCAAAATTCCCATAGGCTACAATGATGCCAGCATTTAATCACACAGTGTTTATATTCAAACACCTGCATCTAACAACCCTCCTTAAATTACTATTTCAAATTCCATGATTTTAAATTAGCAAAACTGAACAGACATTATTCTTATATAGCTGTATATATGAACAATACATAAAGTACATACTTTAGTATTTTTATGAGGCAGTCACATTTTAATATACAAGTTTCACATAGAAACATCCCGTAGTCATAAATATGGCAATACAGTCTATTTGCAAAGTGACAAGAGGAAAAGAACACATAATAGACAAGAGCTAAAAATACAAGCAGCTACATCTGTAATACAGAACAATAGAAATAATAAGGAAGGGAGAAGGCAAAATACAATTCAAGTTAAGGATGTAACCTGGGAGAAGAGATGAAGAAAATAAATACACAGTGGATAAAAGAAAACAAAGTTCATCATAAATCAAAAGAAAGGTCAACTGATACTGGCCGGAGAGAAAAAGAATTGCTCAACATCTACATTTTTTCCCAATATTTAATATAAAAGAAGGGGGAAGCATGGAGCTCAGTGAGATAAATATTAATGGGGCTTTGGGAATATCTAGCAGCAGAATTAATAAAAAGCAGGTAAAAGAATATTTAGATAATTTAAATATTTATGATTCAGAAGGTCCAAATCATATTCAGCCAAAGGATCTTAAGGAATTGGCTGAGAAGGATCTGACAGACATCTTTGAGACCTCATGGATAAAAGGTTAGGTACCAAAGGATTGAAGAGGGATAAATCTCAGGAAGCAGAAAAAGGTGTAAAAGAAAATTTCTATCAAGTTCCCACTATTCCTTGCCATGCAAAATACCACGGTAAATATATAACTAATAGTGTATCTTTTAATGCACAGCAACATCAGAATACTCTTTTGAGGTTGTAAAGTCTGTGTCTCTGTCCATCTCTCTCTTTTTGGTTAATGTCATTCAGTTTTAATCATTGCTGGATAAAAGTAAAAGCTAATGAGTTTCAAAAAAACCCAACCCATTTTTTTTAAATAAACGGACTATTTACACAATAAAACAGAATATTTAGCTACAGATTTGTAGAAACTGAAGAGTTAAAGAACAAAGATTATAAAAGGAAACAATGAAGAGGGCTACAAGTAAAATTATTTAGAATTACACATTGGTTTTGAAGTACGGAAGTTCTTGAATACACAAGTTTAGTCTCAGCATAAATGGTACTCATGGAAAGCAAGACCAGTTGTCATGGAAAGCAATACAAGATATGACATAAGTCTGCGTTAGTAACTGTCTCTTTGAATAGCATAATCACGTGTGAAGATCACACTTTTCACTCAGAAGGTAGTTAGTAAGATTGCTATTCAAAATACATTATTGCATAGGATAACATTCTGGCATGCAGACGGGGTTCCTATCTTGTGGGCTTGCTATGACTGTCTCCTGTTCATCCCATGCACAAACTGTTCACGTCCTGTATTAGAAACCACTAGGTGTTTGACACTTACTGCTATTGGAATTTGTTCCAGTATGTCGCTCCTTCAATGACCAGAACCATCCTTCTAATTTCCAACTAAAAAGTATGCATTGCCAATGAGAAACTGTCCATTATAGGCAATACTTCTAATTTATATGGCCACCCTCTATGTCTGGTATTTACCTCTCTGCAGTATTTGCACACATCAAACAGAACCTTTCTCAGCCTTTGTTTTGCTGGCTAAACATATCAAAGTCTTTCCATTTTCTCTAATCATGGTAGTAATCCTGTGCTTTCAGCCTGTGATTCTCTTCCATATTCAAGATCGGGTCTTACATCGCTGTCGAAATGCAATACTGTTTCCCATATCTTCCTAATACATCCTGAGATAATGTTTTCCTTTCTCACTATTATTTTGCATTGATCCTTACAGTTATCTTGCAGCTGATTAAGACTCCTAGATCTCCTTTAGTGGACTTCCACCAGATGAAAGCAAAAATTCTTCTGTTTGTCTTTGAACCCATGACTTTGCAGTGTACAATATTAAATGCCATTCCATTTGAATTTCTGAGATCATCGAATCATCTGAGTTGTCCCACATGATATTCCGGTCCTCTTCTGTACTGATTATATCTCCCAATTCTCTGTTTTGAGGAAATGTCATTACCACGTTTTTCCTTTCTGTGTCACGCTCATTAATGAAAACACTAAATCAGTCTTTGAAGAACTCCATTAGCATGCTCTTTTCACTGCAATACTTTCCCTTTAAATTGTTATCTCTTCAGATATTTCCTTGCCTACTTTAGTTTTCTTGCACTATTCCCCAACTTCTCTTGCTTAACTAGTAATTTCCCAAATGGTATTATATCAAAAGCCTTTATGAAGTCCAGATAAATGAGACCTACTTCATTTCCTTTGTCAAAAATCAGTTACTTTATCGGAGAAAAAAAAAATCAGATGTTACTAAAGTTACATTTTGCTGGTGGATATATTTTAGTTTTTCTTCTGCATTTTGATGAAACTTACAGTACTGTGTTCTCAATTTTAAAAACAACTACATGCTGCACTTGGCCACTATTTGCATGTCGTTAAAATTTTCATGAGGATTTTTAGTATGCAGAGGCAGTACTCATGCTCATCGGCTACATTAACACAATGGCTCTTTTGGAGCCATTACAGTTGATCGTGCCAATGATCCATGGATTATATACTTTTATAAGGTCTGATGCACTTGCAAACAAAAGGTTTTTTTCCTTTGCATTTCTGTTTCTCAAGAGACGTTTTTTCTCCTCCCCCAAATCATCTTTTAATATTCATGCAAAGCAACCAACCAAAGGAAACCAAGCCACAAAAATTCTAGCTATGATGATGTGATGAATAAACTTAAGCCTGGAATGGAAAAGTAATTTCTATCTGTTATGTGGCTGCTTTTCTGTTCTCTGCTTCTGTAGTACAGAAAGGCCCTGACCCACTCTTGGGATCATAAAAACGCATGCAAATTTAGTCCCGTTTTTAACCATGCCTCCAAGACAAAAGCTGTTCCCAGAGAAGAGCACAATTGTAAGTATTGTTGTGTCTTTCATATCACATGTTACCACTTATCCCTGATTCTCACCATTCCCAAATAAAACTGTATTCTGAGTCAGGTCCATGTTACCATCCACCTGTGCTCCTGATCCATGCTGGTAGCCATGGCCTCTGGAAGAGAGAAACACCTGGAGACTTAGGTGATGTCTAACAATGCAAATTATTTAAGGTGTTTGGGAATCTGTTAGTCCTGCCTAATGGTAGTTTTTGGGCCATGCTCTAAAGCTGGGACAGATCAAGAAGGGAATACAAGAGGAATGGTGCCATCAGACAGATTTCCATACTTGTCCTCTACTAATCCTTTCTGCTTACAAGACATCTGTGAGAATCTCAGGGGAAAGGCCATACTAGAATCAACCAAAAGTAATCCCTGTGCTGAGTGGAAAGATTCAGTTAGCGTTAGCTACACTGCTGTGTTGATTCACTTGTTTGTCTCTAAGCTGAAGCCTCCCAGTTGTCCCCATTATATACGTACTAGTTTCTTGCCTAACCCCATTCTGGATAAAACCAATTCATTTGCTGGACAGAGAGACCCTAATATAGATTAAAGGGCAGTATTACACTGTGTAGACACAATGCAGTCAGAGACAAATTTTATTGCTTCCACACAATACAGAGCTCCAGTAGTAACTCAGCCAGCTTCACACTCTCACTTTATGCCAGATTTAGTGCAGATACAGCCAGTCTGCACCAGAAGCCATTAACTGTGCTTACTATGTGCACAAACCAGTTACTTGGCTCAGGTACCTGCTGCACACATAGTAAAGAGAGTATTAATGTAACCAAGGACGTTGGCCAGCAACAGGGGGACAGTGAAGTTTAATAAAAACAAATCAAAGCACCTGGAGGAATCCCGGTACACAAAACCAAAAAAAACCAAACCAAAAAAAACCAAACCAAACGCCATCTCCCTGAAAATACAGGTACTGAATATCTAATGATATAGCTGAAGATGATTAGTTAGAACATCATAGAAGATTCCGATAAGAAGTCCTACTGTAAGATGCTTAAAAGCGAAAATGTGATTTAACAAAAGAGCTTTAACGTCCTTGCAACTCACAGTTCATAGACTCCTCACCAAAGAGTGAAGGCTTTGTTTGGAACATGCCTGTGCCAAAGACCTCCTGTGTGACCACAGGAGTGTGTCTTACTTTCCCTGTACCTTTGTTACTTATCTATAAAATGGGTAATATATTCTTCCTTTCTCCATCCTTTATCTTGTCTGTTTAGAAGTTAGTTTCTTTAAAGAAAAAATTGCCTCTCACAGCGAGGGAGAAAGAGTGCAGGTTCAGTAATAATAACACTGAGACCTAGACATTGTCTGACAAAGGAAGATGATTTCCTTTTTGTCTCCTTCCTCATCAACCAGGGGTATCAGGATGTGCAATTCTTATGAGTCAGTGTGCATATAATGGAAGGCTACATAGCTGGGTAACCACAGGGGCATTCAGTGCCTTTTACCAAGGGATATAAACTGTATTTGAATTAGGAGCAACTGACATTCAGGGTCTCCAACAATACAGGTAATTTGGGCTTGTGTAAGGAAGTAGGAAGTACTTATTAAATAGAAAAGTTGGGCAGAGTACTGACCAGAAAAAGAATATATAAGGGCTATTGTCAATAAGTACTTGAAGTCATCATCCCAGTGAATTGTAAAAAACCCACACTTGCTGAAATCCATCAGTAGAAAGAGGAAAACGCAGAGAAGGAGAATGCTAATGAAAAGACGTAGTGTATAAAATCTAGTTCCATCTGTAATATTGCAGTCAGCTTTGGTTACCTTATCATGTATGGGATGTTATCAGCCCTGGAAGGGTGCAGTGCAGGAAGTCAGGGTGGTTCCAGCTTGTGAGTGTCTTGGATACAAAGCAATTATGAGGAGTTACACTTGTTTTCTCTGTGAGATTTCAAGGACAATGTAATAAAATAGAGTTCAAGGTGACACAAAAGTATTAAAGTTACCTTTGTACTCAGCTGGAGAGATCTAGACACCTCTGAAAAGCACATAGCTAAAGATCACAGTCTAAAAGAAGGACTAAAGAGAGAGATAAGTTACTCAGGAGAGCAACTTACTCATTTCCACAAGAGATCTCCCTCTCTTTTGGGGATCCAGATCATTGTGTGGTCTCCCTTGTGCCATGTAGCTCCATTTGCCCCTCTGCTGATGAAGGGAGCTCTTAAGGAGTGTTAAAGTCACTCAAAATAATTCCTATTATAGGAACAACACACACTTAGGATATAAGTTGTATAGTTCTATATAATCTTTTTCGTTGTAATTCCTATATAAGAGCAAGGTCGGGGGATAGAAATGTCACAGAGATATATAAAAAGCAGGTTATCTGAGGAACAAAGACGAGTTCTTTTCCTCTGCTAAGCAAATAGATTCTTCCTGTGCCTAAGTAAACCAGTTACAATAAGGCAGTCTTCTAGCTTGAATGTTAAAAGGTCACCATTGCCCTCTTCTTGTCTCTTTACAACATCCCTCAGCCCAATAGATTTTTTTGTGCAAGAATTTCCCACTTCATTCAGCACTTCCTGACTTACTTCACCATTATTGTACTGGCAAGCCAAGAGAATTAGTAATTTAAACCTCTTGGAAGGAGGAGTACATTTTGATGTTCCTTTTTAAAATGACTGTCAAGGACTATGGATACTTATGTTTTATGGAATGAAAAAAGGTAAAATACTGGAGGACTAGATTTGCTGATTGACACCTTAGAATACCAGTTGCACAAATTATTTCACTTGCACAGCTATAAAGCAAAGTATTGTTTTGTATAGTTAGTTGTAACAGACTCCAGACCTTCATTGTTCATTAAAATGATTGTATTTTTCAGTCATTGTTCTAATCTTAATATAATAAAAGGTTAAGTAATTCATAATTCCCATTCTACAGAACTGAAATGAAGGTACCGCTCTTTTGTCAACAGGTACAACTGAAATTATTGAAGTTACTCATAGATGAGAGTATGAAAAGCACAGCATTACACCTTTTTACAGCCCCAGTTATTCACCTGATAACAATTCAATAAGAGCAAGATCTTCTAAAGCACTTATACTGGACTTAGACACTTAACTTGTGACTTTAGACACACCACATTTAAGCCTCAGATTCACTCTTCAATTGCCACCTGAAGTCTATAAATGTAAAACTTGTCCACCAGTAATTGATCATGCTCATAAACAACGAAGTAGTAATTGATCATGATCAGAAATGCCTTTTGCCAGTGCTGAACAGTTCAGAGTCTGTATCAAATTTGCTGAAATGTTTGAATGAACAAATTGAAGACATGACAGATCCATATTGAGTTTTCTCTTTTCCTGAGGAGGACTTGACCCTGCAAATTCCATCATGTTGTCTTCAAAACTCAGTTATTGATTATTCTAGGAGAGAATACTCATCTCTTGAACTTGTAGCGCATTGCATGGAAAAATTTAATATTAATTGAAAATTCAATGTATTTGTATAGACAGAGATAAAAATAGTGAGTGCAACTAAGATCTGTCTCTCCACTTGGGAAGTGAGGAGTCATAGGTTCTTTCTCCAATGACTGTTTATATTTTTGAATGAAGTATGTTATTTCAGATAGGTCATGTCAAATGGAAATGAGAACAGTCAAAACTGAGAGCAACTCTCAAAATCAGCCAGGCTGCTGGAAAACAGAAGGATGAAGATGTATCTTAAAGTCTGCTGAAGCTAAAAAGATATTTGAGTCTGTATTTTTCATATCCTTCCCACTCTAACCCTTGATCACCTAGATTAAAAAGTAGTGGCAACACCACCTCTTCTGCTTGCTGTATTTTGTGAAAAGGGATCTGAAGTACAGAGCCAGCCATTCACATCTGTAAAGTTCTGAGGGAGGAAAATACCAGAAAAGGGTGGAGATTAGGAAATAACTTTTTCTTTCCTTGGCATTTACTATCAGTTACACTAGGTAGCATCTTATTCAACAATGTATCTTTGAAAGATACCTAGTTCTTCCCTGGCACTGGCATAGGGAGACTAGTTATTGACTCTAGTAGGGAGCAAGAAACACCAGTGGTAAGCCAAAAAAATAGGTATTGCATGCTGACCCTAGGTCACCTTTGTGGAAGAGTTATTAATTATCTAGTGATTCTGAAAGATTCTGCTAGTTTCAGTTCATCTGATGAATTTTTAATAAATCACTATTAACATACATGGGAAATATAAATTTCTTGCATTCTGCTGTACGCAGTAGTAGGAGTGAGATACTTCTCCACTAAGGTCCAAGATAAGCTGCTTATCTAACAGAAACTGGCAGCTGAATGATCCAGTTCTCCTGAGAATGTCCTCGAAAAAACAAAATATTTTCACCATAAAGTTCTATTTTACAGTTGCCAAAAAGCACCTGGAGCAGTGAAGTTATCTGAAGAACTGACAAGAATAAACAGTATCTTAGTGATCTGCTCCAAAGACTTACCTGGAGATGGAACTATGTGCTGAGAGAAAATTCAATTGAGCCAAAGGGACTTTGTTTCCTAAAAACATCTGGCAAAAATAAACTTCTATTAGGAGAGTGTGAGTCTTCCTGAAGCACAGTACTTACTGAAAATATTTTTCTCAATATAATCTATTGTTCCTGGAAAAAGGTTTAAAGAGCAAAATAGTAATTTAAGAATTCATTATCACTAGAGGAATTCCAGTGCTTTCTGTTTTCCCAAGAAGTTAAAAAAACTTTAATAGGTGCTTGCATTAAATTAGGTTGTTTTAACACTTTTTATGTGTTCACTGTTGACAGGACAGTAAGTCAACCACAGCACTGTGTTCAATGTGCCTAGACTTTCACCCCAGAGCAAATAGAATGGTTTTAAAATCAGAAAAGCCAACATTTACTTGAAGAAAAACTAGAAATGAAGCTTTTGATTAAATATTGCTTAAAACAGCTGGGGAAGACAGAACTGCATTACAATGTTTTGTGCACAGCTATCCCATGTTCCCTCTGTCCTTGCAGGCACTTGATTGCTTCCAGCCAACTCACTGACTTGCTGAGTCACTGAGCAAATTCTGTTCTCTTGTTCCTGGGAGGGTCTCTGCAACTTTTGCGAGTTTTGCCTGATGGCACACTTCCCATCCCTGCAGTGTCTTCAAGCATGAGCTTCAAGCCACCATCTTTATTCTGTGTATCTTTTGCCTGCCCCATGAAGCCTGGAATTGTTTCTGTCTCAAAACACTCAACAGCTTCCCTGAGGAAGGAGTCTGCGCAACCTCTCTGCAAGGCTCCACCCAGACAGGCTTCTTAGAAGAATGTAAACACAGTTGTGAAGACATAAATAAAACAAATACCATCTGTCACGCTAACATTGCCCCATATGCGTAACCACCTTTTCTTAGTCCTTTCAACTGATTTTCCACCATACCCAAATACACATTTGGGTTATTAAAGAATTTTAGCACCTTATGGATGCCATTCCCAAATATTTTAAGTGCAATCCATGCAAGTACCCAAACAATTCTGTGTTTTTCTTGTCCAGCTACAGCAATTTCTACTTCCTAATCAGTGGTAGATCAGCTGTACAGTTAAGCTCCTTCTGTCTGAATTGTCTGTGGTTGTTTTAGTCCTTTCTGACTATCTTTTTCTGAGCATCGCTTACCCTCACATAAAGAGAAAAGTAAATGAGTCAAATTTATTTGGCATAATTTTCCTGAAATCAGCAGTGTTACAGCATACATGACTTTACAGAAATCTTTTGGCTTTGTTGCTGCCATATACATTTTTTAAGCTACTCTAAGTCCTTAACTTTATCTCTCTTGTTATGTTTGCAAAAGTCCCGTTAAAAATGGGGTAAATTTTGTTTACTAGAAAGGATCATTGACTCCTATTGAGAGGTAACAGAATCACTAAAGTGACACTTTTGCACCAATAGGTTGCAAAGCCGGGGAGAATGCGTGAATGAGATGCTCAGGGCGTGAACTGGTATACCACCACTGGTGCTGCAGCCCGGATGGACAAAATTGTGAGGGAGCTGAACCAGAGAATGAAGCTGCTCAGTACTTCGCAGGTTTGGGAAGTATAGTAAAAACAATCAAACTTCCCACAGTTGTATTTTTCTGTTGCAAGCTAGCTTTATTGTTGATCCAACAGAGGCATAATCACTAAGCAAGGTAAACCTGTTCTACACACTGAGATTAAATTAAGCATCAGGTTAACAACAGCATTTCACACATATAGAAAATTTCATTTAATATAATTTATTAGTATATATGATATGGACTGCCCGAGAGTCATACTGTTGCTTGCAGACTGAAGGCTAGAAACCAAGTGTGCAATAGATGTCCAATTGTCCCATGATGGAGGGAGAAAAATTCTGACCATAGATGTCAGTTTGAACTTAAAATTAGCCATGCTTACATAAAGGTGTGCATCTCAGATGATGAATTAACTTTAAAAATGTACATTCTTCAGTTTAAGCTGCAGTATCTCTGGATTAGTAAAAAAAATAGGGGGAAAATGTAGTATAGTGTGTGTATGAAAGAAAGCTGTGGAAACTTATCTGCTTCTTGTTTGAAGATCAAACCTCACTGAGACTAAAGAAATTCTGAGAACTACTCTCATTTTAAAGAACATTTAAAATTGTTTTCCTGCATAGGGCAGAATCAAAGAGGAACTTGTCCTATGAAGAACTAGGCCAAAAGAATTACAATGGCTGTAGATACTGTTTTAAATTACATTTGCTGTCGTAGTCATGGCCTTATTTCAAAGCATAAGATCACGGTATGAAAGATAGGTCAAAAGGCAATTTGAAAACCTGTTGACTGTGTAGCACAGGGGTTTATGAAAGACTGTATGAAACACAGAATATTGGCACTGCCACACACTATTTGTGCAGCCTTGGGCTGATCATTTAATCTCATGGAGACCCAGAAGGTCTGTCTGTCTAGAACGATTATTCTGCTTTTTCCTATCTTTTGTCTGTCTTGTCTATTCATCTTGCAAGCCTCTCTACTAAGGAGTACAGTATAGTCTCTCAGCAGTGGTGTAATGCAAATCCATGAGTAAAGGGAAAAGCTGTACTGTCTAGCAGTATGGGTCCCATGACATTAGAATTTGTCATGCCTTGATAACATTCTTCTCACCATAATCTTATTAACATGATAAACTCCTGATTCTTATGATAGAAGACTGCAAGTGAAAATAGTAACATGGAATTTCTCTGCATTTTGGCCCTATGGGACCATAATTGATAATGTAGCTCTTGAAGCTGATTGACAGCTGTAACTGCAAGATGAACAGCAACCTCATAGCAAGTGTCCTGCCCTAGGACAAGGAGCCTCCTACTTAACTGGCCACAGGCAGAGGAAAGCTAGAAACTGTGAGGAAGAGAAGATCAGCTGGATGATATGTAGTCAGAGGAGGCTTAATATTCCCCTCTCTTTTAACAATGTCAGTTGGCCATAGTTCCACAGTGTTGTATCAGTGTTAAACCACCCAAGTGATGGAAAAATGAAGTCCAGACTCAGTTGCCGTAGGCAGGCATATGATCAGTAAAAGTGCTCACCTCAGCCCCAATTACCATTTAGCAGACATGAGATACTTCCCTTACTGCCATCACTTGTGTGTTTTTTCCTATCATACACTGATATGTTGTATTATAGGCACTTAATTTTCTCATTTATTATGGCAATATCAGAACACATTACAGTGTCAGATCATAACGTGAGAGAATGTTTATGTCTCTGCAAGCACAGCTGTATTGGTTGCTTGGTACTCTGTAGGCAGGAGGGGGAATGACAGTAAATAATAAGTAAGGAAAATAAAAACAGATTTAAAAGCACGTAACATTTTGGTAAGGAAATTTTTTTTATAGCCGTGGCTTTGGGGAAAATTACTTTTATGGCCAGCTTTTCAAAAGGCCTGCACAAATGTGCCTGTAGTGTTTGCAGGTGCAACCATTTGTATGCAAGGCATGACTGTCTAAAGAAAAAGCTTTCAGGAGCTGAGAGAGTTTCTTTTTTCTTCCTAGTTGCTTTTAAAACACAGGTCTTCTAAGTAAGAAATAACAACCTCCAGCTGAGCACCTTAAGCTATGTAGTTGGAAGAGTGAGAAAAGCTCAGCATCTCAGGTGTTAAACTTTCCAGAGAAATCCAGTACTGAGTTCTTGTGAATGTCACAGTGGATGCAACTGGGTGGAGAAGCTTGAAAAATCTGGCCTTAACATCTAAATTACTCCATCTAACTTAGCTTTGGGTTTTTTCTCCGTCCCTCTTTTCCTGCTCCCCATCACCCCCCCATTTATATGCAGACACACACACACACACACATGCACACACACACATGCCTGTTTGTATGTACGTGTGTGTATGTTTATATGGGTGCATGTATATGCATGGACACACCTACAAAGAGAGAAACATAGACTGTATTTCAAATAATGCAAACTTTCCTATTCAATCATAATCTGCCTGCAAGCAATGTGTTTAATCATGCTAGAAAAGATGCAAGTTGATAATTTTATTCAAGTGAAGGAGTTGAACAGAACTTAGAGGTTAGAAATCCTGAAAGCTGGTTGCTAGGGTTGAGAGCATATATTTATAAGCAATTAATGGCATGCTTGGGGTTTTTTTTTCTTACACATTTTTTTGCCAGTGATAAAGTATTCCCTCTATGGTATCCACCAGCTATATTATCCAATAGAAATAAACAGATGAAAGAAAAAGCCACAAAATCCTGGAATATACTTATTCTCTGCCCACACACAGCTATTCTCTTCTCCTTTTCTCAGTGGGCTGTAATTTCTTCTTACCCTTTCAAAGAAAGCAGAATTATGAAGAAAATTGTAAACATGTTTAAGAATTGGTCACAAAATGCTAATAGATTGCAGTCCTGTTGTGTCACAACCTGTATGTGGTGAATACATATACATATGCAGTAGCATTAATTATCAGGGACATTAACTGAAAGTGGAGCTAAGCAGGAGCAAATAGTATTTTCATTGAGTATTAGACATGTATGCCTTTAAGAAAGGACAGATAAGGAGGACAAATGTAAATATATTTTTTATTGAGGTTTTAAACTATTACATTCAGAATTAAATCCATAATTCTTTTTTTGCCACACATAAACCTTCTCTCCAGCTGTTGACTGGAAAAGATTTGGGAATAAAACAGTGTTTCTTGGAAAAACAAAGACTTATCAAAAGCAAAAGTTTTCACAGGAATGTACCGTATTTTTTTGACAGGCGAAAAAATTACTTCGGTTCAGAAATTTCTGGGAAAGGGTGGAGGGGAGGAAAGAGACTGAGAGTGACCCCAGAATATCTTGAACGTAGGGTGTTTGCACAAATGTGGGATGCCAGTCCAAGACTTCATTTGAAGGAATACTTAATTAGTACTAGATTATTCTACTATGAGAGACCATTCTCTTAGTGTGGTGTAGAGTCCTATCTTGTGACATGGGAATATTGTCTTACACCTAGATCTTCCTTCATTGGGAGTGAAGGATTAACATAGCTAAATATTGTATTAATTCAAACTCAAGGACTACAATGACTTACGAAAGAAGTAATTGGTTGGAAAGGCCCCACAATAGCTCCTGTAGTCCACCTGCCTCCACTGAGCACACAGTGAATGGACTGGTTTATAGCAGTTTGGAGAAGGGACCTGTTTGTGTGGTAGGTCTCTCCTTTCCCTTGTTGGAAACTTAGAGCCACTGACTTTGGAAGAATAGTGTAACTTGGACTAGGGAAAAAGAGAAGACTGACAGACCTTTGTTTGGGTAAACTCTCCAGAATTAACATTCGTGAAATTGAACCCATAGATTTTTTCCCATAGTCATCTCTGTTTCTTTTCAGAACAATTGATGTAAGTAATTTACCAAAAGTGCTGAGTGTGTCAAGAAGTGTGCATGAAATAGAGAAATAAGTAAAACATCATAAGTTTCTTCTCATACCAAATATGTTCCTTAGGTATTTGGATTTAGTAGTCATGTTTGTGTCTTGGCACTGAGAGTTACTAGCTACCACATTCTCATACTTTCTGCTATGACTATGCAAATGTAAGGAAACCATCCAAATGCAGAGCATTCAGTTGAGCATGAGGCTTTTTGTCCTGCTCGGCACCACAGAAGTCATGCGAGTTCCTTCTCAACATTCATGTTGGATGATGAAGTCCAAAGACTTCAGAAAGTCCAAAGACATAGAAATTTCATGTCATCTCTTCTTGCCGCAGGGCTAGTCATAAAATTCCTGAAACTTGTTTCTCCGGGAATTCTTAACCTGTAGCAAAATACTGGTTACTTCATAGATGTGTGTTGCTGTGCTGTCATCTAGTGGCAAGGATGAATTAGATGTCATTCAGTGTCATTCAGTGTCATTCAGTGACAGTGGCTGACAAGGTGTCGCTTTGCTGGAAATAAACTCATGACGTTCGAAAGCTCTCACCTTTGTACGTGCAGCACTACGACAGAGGTCACTTCCTCCATTTGTGCCCTGCAGAAAATCACCGTTCCGTAGAGCCTATGGAATGGGCGGTGCAATGGAAGCTCTCCTTGCAAACAACAGGCTCTACAGGACTGTGGCGCTTGCTGCCCCACGGTCTTCCTCTCCATTGTCTGTCATCCATCTTGTCTGTTAACTATTTGCAGACGAATACATGAAGCTGTATTTTAAAGTGATTGATATTTCTAAATGACTGCCATTCGGAGCAGTGTCAACTAATGAAATGAGTAGTTAAAGCTGTAATTATATAAGAAGATACTTCTCCCTCAGCAGAAAGTCCTTCCTCCTGCATTCATTTTTAATTGACTCTTGGGGAAAAATGAAAAGTGCCACAATGCAATTTTCTAGGAGAAAACAGACAAAAATACCGTCCAGAATGACCCACATCTGTTTTGGTATTTAGCAAGCTGACTGATGTCAGTGGACAGACTTAACTGCCATTCACTTCTAAGGGCTTTCACTCAGAGCTGTAATCGCATATCCCAGGTAGCATTACACTTGCTTGTCCTTAGTTTGCATTGGTGATGTTATTATTAACACATATAAACATTTACAGTCCTGAGTTTATTTCCAAACTGCAGGTGCAATGCTTGAATTAATATCTTGAATTACTTTTTGTAAACTGCTTATGAAATTATGTAGAAAGGAATAGAACCTTAACAGTTCAACTGATCACAACATCTGTAACACCATTTTGGCATCACCTGCTGAACACTGCTAGGTTTGGCTGGATTAGATGAACCAGTGGTAGCATATCCTTTCCTTCTTGAAATGCTGATCTCGTTACCATTTTGATAGGAAGCCTGGCAGCTGCTTTTCAAAACTTACCATCTTCTTTATAGATGGAGTTTCTCATACGAATGGAGTGACTGGGGGACAATCCATCAGACAAAGGTGGGCTTTTCATAGTTACCAGACTCTGACAAGGAAACATCAATGAGCAATCTTCACTGCAAAGCACCACTACCAAAGAAGCATTTTGCAAATACGTATAAATGATCTATTTTAATTTCTGCCAAATGGAGTCAACAAATCATAAGATTCCTTTTTATTAGGAAGTTAGAATTGTGTTTTTATTTTTGTGTCTTCCTGCAGTACAAATTGTGCTCTATCTCTGAATTTAGAGAGATTCCTCAGTTCAGCCAAGCACAATGAAAAGGTGCCCAAATCTCCAAGCAAACAGAACAATGTGCTGATGTGCTTTACTGACAGGGCACATTTAAGCACATCCTTAAATACCTTGCCTCCCTGAGGACTTCAGTAGATTCTCAAAAGAGAAGGAATGATGTTTTATACTTGTGACCTTTCTTGTTTTGTCTAAGTCACAGACCTCTATCCCTATAGTAATGGAAAATGTTAATGAGGGTAAGAAACATCCTGTTTTCCAAATTAATTATATTAGTCAGAGGCAGTGAATCAATGACCTTTCACATTGGAATATGATAAGAGATTTCTTTATAAATAAATTCCAGAAGAGGTTTCATTTATTTTTGGCTCAGAATTTCATCTTCCTTAGGTGCATTATAAAAACAAAATTGCATCTTTTTAATTAAGATATTGAAAGATGAGCTGTAACAAGGTCAATCAGGTTCAAATAGCTGCATCCTCATTATAACGTAAATGCTTCTTCTATTAACTTATAATATCTTGATATAGTAAATGGTTATATACAAATGAAGTGTTAAATAAAAATAGAAAAGTTTATGTCAAATACAGTGAGTAAAAGTGTGTGTGCTTGTATAACAGGGATAGCTGGGCTTTCATACAGAAATAGAAAAAATACAAGCTCTTTGTTAGCAAGAGTTAAGAATGATTTAACACACCTACCTCAAAAAAGAGGGGGAAGATATATACCAAAGCATTCTAGTGTCACCTTGAAACATTTGGTCAGGGCTTTATGAGCAATGACTCTTGAAAGTAAGATTGGCTTAAAAGTAGTATGTGAAAAAAGATGAGAGCTCCAATGTTCATTGCCACAGTAACTACAATACTGTTGTCATCACTGAATGTTGCTTTTCATGAATGAGCATTTGTACATATATTTTATCCTTTTTGCAGTCATTCTTTATATGTTCTCATTTCTTGAAGCGGAGGCCCTTTGTGTCTGTTCACAAATCCAGATGCTGCTCACGATCCTTGCTCTGGATGTTCACAATGCCTACAAAAAGAAACACAGTTTAGCAGTTCTGACACTGAATGGAGGAATAACTTGTAAATTATTATTTTACATCACTTGTAAATTTGTAATTTCCTCATCAGAGCGACAGACCAAGGGGAAAAAAAGCAAGGATGTCTTGAGTTTGACTTGATTGTTTCTCCATTTGATTACATGTAGAAATAAAAGCATGATTATTCTATTTAATGTCATAATCTTCTCTCACCCGCCTACTTACCAGTTTATTTCTCTTTGTCTAAGTCTGGAAGGAGGCCCATAAAATTCTATCCTTGCTGATGATTCTTTTGTGTTGATAATCCTTGTTTTGACTTGGTTCATTCTTAAGATGCTCTTAAAATTTAGATCACAGATAGTGTTACTTACTTTATGAAGCAGCTTTCAAATTTACTTTCTGTTTCATCTCTTTTTCAACATACAGGAGGTTTTTCCCAATTTTTTCAGCTCCAGAGCAGATATTAAAACTTCTCTGTTTCATAAACATATTCAGCTTTGGCTTTACATACATTCGGTCTTTGTCATACAAGGACATCACCACAGAGTTTTTCATGCAGTTTATGCATTTTGCTACTGTTTAACTCATATAATGGATCTCTTAAGATGGATTTGTGAGGAGGATTGGTTATTTTTTGTACTTGGAGGAAAAAATCATTTTTATATATATATACATACGAAAATACTGTCTACTTCACAGAGATTAATTTGGTTAAATTCCAAGAAAACTGAATTTTAATGTACGTAGTTTCCGTAATTAGATGAGTGTGCAATTCCTACGCCAAAGAGGATCTGTATAAATTCATCTTACTTTCCTTGAGTGTGCAAACAATACCAAAAAATAGGCAGAGTTAGCTTATTCTATATAAAATACATTTGCGTATGCTATGCACAGCTTCCTGTGCTCTTCGTCTTTAATTTAGCAATGGCTGGATGATGAAGTCATTGAGTCTTAGGAATGTGCTCAGGTCAGGGTCTAAATCTTTATACTTCATCCAAATACCATTTTGGTTTGGCCCTTTTTACTGAGATGCAATCCATTGTGGTACAGAAGATTTAAGTGAGCACCATCAATAAATCAAGCAGAAATGCATGTTCTACTACAAATTATGTTGCAGCCAGCTGCAAATGCTACATGACCAACATTTTTTGCTAAGTTTGAGGCCAAAGCATGAGATTAAGGACTGAGCTAAAGTTTGTGGCTGTAGAAAGGAATCCAAAAAGAACTTGGATGCATTAATATCTAGGATGAGAACTGAATCTACATAAATGCTTAGTTTCATTGCCTTTGACAATAGCTATAGGAAGGGCTCTTCTGACTCAGCCTATGATTTGTGCATACTTAATGCAAGTCTGTCTTCGTAAGTAACAAGGCTTTTTACTTCAGTGATCGATCCATACTGTTTTCATGGCCATAGTTAATTCCGTTGTGTGCCGCCATGAAGGCTATGTCGTAGACTACAAAGATTCCATTGCTTGGGAAGGCTGATGAAAATACAGACCAGAATATTTTACTCAGAGTAATGAAGTGTAGCAGTATTGACTTTCTGAAAGTTATTCTGAGCTACCAAAGCCAAGGAAATGGCCCCACCTTTCCATCACATTTTTTTTTATTTTGAGGTGGCCTGCATAATTTTCAGCAGTCTCTTTTCAGTCACTGGTGAAAGGTGAAAACATCCAGCATGTCTTATGAAAGCACTTAAGGTTAGACAGTAAGAATGTGTCCCTGTGTATCAGAGAGCCCAGTTAGACATCATGAGTTTAAATAAATGACCGATTTGTCCTGGAGAGTTCTGGAAAAAGGACGCAGCTTCTGGGTGGAGATCTTTAGAATGCTAATTCCTCCTGGAGTTCTCATCAGGGTACAGGATTTTCTCCATCTCTCCTGGCAAGTCAGGAGGCTGAAAGTAGGGATTTCACAGAATTACAGAATAGTAGGGGTTGGAAGGGACCTCTGTGGGTCATGTAGTCCAACCCCCTGCTGAAGCAAGGTCACCTAGAGCAGGCTGAACAGGACCACATCCAGGCGGGTTTTGAATATCTCCAGAGAAAGAGACTCCACAACCCCTCTGGGCAGCCTGTTCCACTGCTCTGTCACTCCTTCGCTGCAGCAAGGAGAAGGTAAAAAGGGATTTCATCCCTTTGTATCGAGTAACCCAGTGCAGTTGGTATATGTTCACTGCCACATGCCCATAGCTCTATACTGTCAACTGGAAGTAACAAATCAGTAATGTAGACAACCTTATAGCGTGCCAAGAGGTACACTCAAGGCTGTAAACAGGACAAGAAGTTGTTCCACTTTTAAATTTTCAACACAAAATCCTAAGTCAGGAAACCACTTAAGTTTGGAACTTTGAGGTATGTGCTGAAGTTAGAGAGCATAGTATTACAAACATAAATCATTTGAACATTTCCCCTTTGGACATGAGAACTTCTACATTTTCCCAGTGATTAGGTTTGGTTGGTTGGGTTTTTATCAATCACATATTGAAGTACAGGTCAGTGTATTAGGTACCCAGGTTGTAAATCCGAAATTAGTTTGGGAAAAGATAAACCCACAAACCACTGAGAATTAGATCAGCTAGAATGTTATTGTTTATCTGTTAAAACCAAAAGTCATTCATTTCAACATCAGACAAAATCTGCATTGTTCTGCACTATAACAGACAACCATTTGGAAGGTATTTGCTACTAAGTGTGACTTGCTAATGCAAGATTCCTGTATTAATTTAATGGGAATGTAACTGTGTTGTAAAATACATAATATCAGGTAACCTACTATGACATTTACATTTGATTACCATATCAGTGGCTGTTCCTTTGCATTACAGATACCTTTGGTGGTGTTCTTTGAAAAGTGCAGAGACAGAATGCAGTACGCAGTATTTCAAGCAAAAAAATCTTTGTTAGGAAGGAGTTACGATAGTGAATGGGTCTCCAGTGCTTTAGCACCTTAATTGGGATCTTTCACTATTTTTTTTTCTTTCTGAAATGAGGAACACAGATAATGCTTCACAAATAATTGTATGTGTTTTCTGCTGCTAATGTCACAGACATCAGAGAGGAGTGCTGGAGCAGGTAGCCAAATTGTTCTGTGCTAACACCGTTCCACCAGCTTGTAAGTGCATTACGACGCGTAGTATGTATTTTGTTAATATTCTTATGGCTTATGCCATGAGATATATTGTAAGAAAAACACAGCAGGCAATGTGCAGCTGCATAGGGAATGCTCTTCATTAACCTAGAACACTAGTAATAAAGCTAAATTAGAGTTCAATATTTCCTGAAGCACCTTGTAATCATTATTTTGGGGAAAAATTTCATTAAGAGACAGATGTTTCATATCAAATACTTCAGCCAATCATCAGAGAAGATATCATTTGCCTGTCATGTTCTCTAGAAAATATACATTTTATCCTTCACCTTAAAATTGTCCAGAAATAGCTTCCAGACATCTTCAAATTAGTCAATTCACTTTAATTAAATAGGTTATTTTTCCTCAGTAGAACAATACACTGAATAAGGCAATATTTTCTATTCTCCTTTTCCAAATGAGTATTTTTTTGCAAGTGGAAATGCAACGTGCAACACTGGGATGTAACTTGTGCAAATTCTCTGTAAATATATTTGCATTACAGAGCCATTTCAAGAATGTTTTAACTCTGTAGCTTTTATTTCATTGTCAGGATTCAGAATACTTGGAGTCTCTGAACAACTACATGTGCAAAACAAACTTTCTTTAGTATTATGTCAATGGCAGTAACAGAGCGTGAATGCCGTCTCTAATCAGCAGATCTGCTAAAGAAGAACAGCCTATTACTGTTAGCAGCCTCAGCTTACCCTTTAGCAAAAGTGCCAGTTCCCCTGGATGCAGAAGCTAGTCTTTCCCTGGCTGAGGCTTTCAGTGCAGTTTTGGATTACTTGCTGAAATAAGAGCAATTGCCCTTTTTCATTACAAGCTTCTAGAGACCTGAAATACAACAAAAAGGTTGGGATTGGCCCGGTTCTTTTGTTGAAGGGATTCTAAGTGATGCAGAAGACCTAATAACTGTTGTAGAACTGTTTTTTGTGGAGGATTTCATCCTATCAAGGCAGACTCACATGAACTGAAATGAAAAAAATGAAAATATAATACTTTGAATGACATGAACCCCTAAGATCAGCTCAAATTCTGACTGTTCTAGTATATCACCTTCTTCAGAGCGGTCTTATAAAACACAGATGACACTGCTAAGTGGATGGATCCCATTGGCAGAGAAGTGCCCAACTTGATCTTTCTGTGCCTTCCACACACTTTCTGCAGGCACACAGCCAACACGTGCTTGTTACTTGCCTCACAAAGGTTTTGATGATCCCAGGTATTTAATCTAATTGAACTGAACTATGAGTCCACCACAGCAGAACGACAAAGCGTCTTCTAAATATCTTGTGTCTGTAGGATTTGTCCTAACCAGCTGGGCAGCTTCATTAGCTCTGCCTTCTTCTGTTTCTGTCTTTCTTTTCGTCCTCTCAAAGCACATGTTACTCAAAATCATCATAGCTCCACATCTACCCAACATTATTGCTGAACTGTTCAGTCCTCAAAAAACTGGACTCTTGGTTTACACTAGGAATTTCTTCACAAGGGGTTGAAGTTACATAGTGCTCTCAAGGAGAATTTTTTAAATCTGAAATGTAAATAAATTGGTATCATATATTTAGTGTCTGTTTTATATGGTTTTCACCTGAAGTTTTTATAAAGTGAATAGGAACTCAGAAATACAAAATCTTTTTAATGAGTTTTCTAAAGAGATGATCTTGGCATTTAAAAATCATCTAATATAATGAAGATTTTTCTTTTTCAAGGTGAACTGAAATTAGTTCCCAGACCGAATGGTATTTTTTTGCTGTGCAGTTAGATACATTTAACCTCTGGGGTTCTGACTTGCATCTTTTCCTGTACCCGAATGGTCATTACGACATAAGGTCAGTGGCATAGATTTTGTTGCAAATGCATATTAATAAAGACGGAGAAAATCAGCTTTGCAAAGACCGATGGTAGGGCTGTTAGGAGAAACAGTGCACTACATGGTTAATTATTACTTCAGTGCCGAAACACTGTAACCAGCTATAATTACCCAATTCTAAAACTGGAGTGATTAAATCTCTTTAGACTTCTTGCTGCAGAAGCATGGTAGCTGTATGATTGCAGCTCTGCAGTTTAGGAAGGACAGTTATGTGTGGTACTTGTAGCTCTGAAGGGCAAGTACATGCCCCACCATGGTCAGCCTTGCTCACTGGCATGTTTCTCTCCCATTCAACTCCAGGAATACGTGCTTTGCCCAGCATAAGATCCCTGGACTGGGGTGCCCCTTTGGCTCATGCTGCCCCTAGAGAGTCTGTATCTTATATGGAAGACCCCCTATCCCTCTCCATGGTGCTTTGTTAATGTTAAGTCTTGCCGTTAATGCAGAGCATTACTGTATATCTATAGCCACTTTCATCCAAGCGTGTAAAAGTACTTATAAATATTAATGTATTAAACTGACAAACACCCCTATGAGGTAGATGAGAATTTCAGCATACACTTTACTGGTGCATAAACATATAAAGAACCAACTCCAGACACTGGTAAATGGCAAAGATGGTGAAGAGAGTGCCTTTAGGAATGAGTCTGGATGAGAGAGGCTGTGCGGCTTGCCTGTGTCCTACACTAAGCTCTGACTGGAGCTAGAAGCAAAATCCAGAACTAGTTTCTACCAATCATTATTACTATTTCTTTTTTTTGAAATTACAGTAATACCCAGACATTCCAATTAAAATTCAGGGCTGCATAGGTTAAGGTTCTGCACTGGTGCATGATAGAGCCCCAACCCTAAAGAACTTACAGCCTGAGTAGACGAGATATAGAAAGCTTAAAAGACAAAACAGAGTAGAAAGAAATTCACACAATGGAGATGGGAAGACACTCCTCAAGTCCCAGTCCAGGGAACTTGCCTCTAGACATAGTTCTTTTCCTTTGTATTAGTCAGCTGATAACTTCCCCTCCTTCAAATTAAACACTTCCATTACTCAGGCAGACAACTCTCCTGATATCTTGCAACATTAGGAAAAGGTTAGTTTTAATGTTTTCTGAACTGGAACATGACAAGTAGCAACTCAAAAGAATAAAAGGCAAAGTTGAAATTGATAGTTGAAAGGTGAGAATTACATGAAATCACTTAAACTTAATTCCAGAAATTCAGGGGTGTTTCTTGCTTATGAAACACTTGCTTTCTGAAAATTATTATCTTTGAGATTAAAAGCTAAGGTTTTGCTAAACCCAGAGGACTGCTATAAGAAATGAGAAGGAACTAATGTCAACCTATAACAACAGCTGGTGGATGAACATGGTGGGGACCATTACAAATAAAACTGTGCGTGGTATGCAGCAGGACGGCAGCTGATCATAGCCTTCATGCTCAGTGGCAGAAAACTGCCTGGACAGGGTGAAAAGGCCACAGCTTCAGCATCCCTTCAGCACTTACTACCTATTGCACAGAGAAATGGGAGCAAATCCGCTGCACCTCAATGCCACAGCATGGGTGAAGGCAGCCTGTATGTGCCTCTGCTGGCAATAAGGCACACTGCAGGGCAGTCAGAAACCTGTAGACTTCACAAACATTAGGATGCCTGAGCAATAAAATTTCCCTGTTGGCACCCAACCACTGCTGTGTCCACAAAAGGGACAAATACCCTCTCCCTTTGGCACCAGGGCGTTCCACAGCAGAGCAGGAAGAAGGGCTGCAGCCCAGCTGTCACTTAGCACACCTCATCCACGTAAAATATTCACACATCAATCAAGATCTCTAAAACAGCTGCCTGGGAAACAGAAGAGGAAGACCACACCATTGATGTGGTTTGGGGTTTGGATGCAACCCTACAGGAAAGCTTCTGTTACCCTTTTACCTTTTGATTGTTGGCTTTTTGGTTATAAATATTACTACGGAGGAGAAGCCCAGGCTGACTGCACCTGTCATCTGCGGGGTGCTGAGTCATTCTCCAGCTTCAATCTATGCGCAGATGTACAGTGGTAACGAGACAGCACTCTGGAGCCTCATGGGCTTGTTTCTTTGAGGATAAGAACAATTAATAATAATTGAGAAGTCCTGTACTAAGGGAATTTATAACCAATTAATAATAATGTGGCTGTTGCAGTTAAACACAATAAAAATTACTCTTTATGCACTAAAGACATACACTTACATAATCATGTTCATGTCAGCACTGTTTAATGTATAAACAGTTTTGTGTGTATGTAGATATATTTACTGATAAAGAAGCAATTATTAATCACAGTTTGTACAATATGACACTAAATATATTGTGCACTTATCTGTTATCTAATAATGGGCTTTTACAAGATTCAAAATCAAACTGTAGGAAAGCTGTTGAGTTGTACCCACGTCATGGATCTCTGCCAGGGGTGCCTGCCAGCCCTCACCTGTCCAGCTCACTCAGGCTTGCAAGTCTGAATGAATCCATTAGCTCTGTGATGAGAAGTGAACATAAACTAAGCTACAGAGAATGAGATGTAGTACCTTGGTCAAAATTAAAGACTTCAGATAGCTGATACCAAGGAAAAAGGATATACTGTGACATCAGTTTATGGTATTTCATTATTTTGGGGCGGAAACAACTAAATTACAGGAATCTAAAATATATGGACTAACAGAAATCTCTTGTGAGACCCTCTAGTGGCACTTTATTGGAAACAAGAGAAAGATCTTTACTTTCCGTTTTATCCACAGGATTTTATTCATCTTCTTCACCTGCATCTTTATTTCTTAGGAAAAAGCCTTTTTTCATCTCCTCTTAGGCCTGACCAGCTGCTTAGCAGATTAGCATCTTTGCAGATTTAGTATGATTTCCGCTTGGGGTTATCTGATTTTTTTCCACTAGTCAGAAAAGCAGGATTTGCTATCATGCTTACAGTAACATCCCAGAAAAAAGTACCTGGCACCACAAACAGCAGTTATTAACCATTAGGCATAACTCTGGAAACCAAAAGTTCTTTTCTGATTTGTGTGCTGTTAAGTTACAAATACAACACTTGCAGAAGATGATTTCCTGGCAGAGAAGCAATAGATTGAACAGTGGGAAGGCTATGGTTAGCTTTTAGCTGAAATTAAAATAGAAAAGAAATTAGAAAATCAGTACAGCATAATAAGAGCTTGTTGGCATTGTCTTTTAAGGGTGAACGTAAAATAATCTGTGGAAGTGATGCTAATAGTACAGACAATGTGAATTTCAACTTAGTTTGGGTAAATATAGGACTTTATGATAGCAGTTTTTGAGGAACTACCACATCTTGCAGTTCTATTCTGTGAGAGTCAGGAAAGGAAATCTTGAAAGTAGAAACCTAATATTTTAATCTGATTACTGTCAGAGGGAAGGTGATTCAAATCATGACAAACCCTAGGCAATTGGAATGGAAGGGGGTGGGAGGGGTGCAGAATATTAAAAAGAGTGTAGGGCAGACAATGCTTCAGTCTGAGGGCATCAGAAAAAGGCTCCTGGTTTCTCAGAAGTGAAGACAAATTTGATTTTTGCTCTTCTGAAGAAAATAACTTGGACTGAGGAGCAGGGAGAGATTTGTGGATAGTAAGGCGGCACCTTCTGCTTTCATGGAAGAAGCTGTGAGGATGGTGCTGCTCCCTCACCCCACTTCCTGCCTTCCCTGTCCTCTCCTGTGGCCTCAGAAGGAGCTGTCAATACGGCTCTGGGGTGAGCAAAATAGAGTGATGTCCCACAGCCAAGCCCTGGCAATTTTGACACCAGTGACTGTCTGCCACTCTAGATACCTGCTTTTTTCTTGCTGAAGCTCAATCTGGATGGTGCTGTGGGCACCACTGAACACCAGAATAAAACAGAGTGAACTGGAAAGCTAGAGCTGTGGACAAAAATAGATGGCCAAAGATCAAAGAAACGAAAGGAAACTCCGATCTTTGAGAGGGGAAGCAATAGTCTCTGAACAGGAACTTAGCAAGTCAGACACATTAGGAAAGCAGTGGAAGAGATGCAAGTACAAAAACAGACACCAGAACACAAATCCAATGTCAGATAATTCTTCATCAGATCAAGGTGTAAGAACATACACAAATACAGAATAGTATACTCAGTAGAAGCATTTGGGGGAGAATGATAGAAATCATCAAGGGATTCTGAATCTAGTCTAAAGAAAGAAGATTAAAATGATGAAGCAAGCTGCATTGATACAGTTGCAGTTCCAGCACTGACTTCCAGTAGGCACACTTTGATCAATCGTGTAAGAATCATGTAAGAATTAAAAATTGCAATTAAAAAGGGGAAGGTTCAGAGTTGCCAGTATGTCAAAGTATCAGAGGAGAGACAGGAGTAAAATGTAAGATGCCTGCATCTCTCATAAGCAAAGGTAGTTCTCGCTGATATCAAGCAGAGCAGTTTGCACATATCTGAAGGCAGAATATGCCGAGGAACGATCCTCTGAGACTGTCTGCTAAGTACCTTTCAAAAGCATTAAATACACATGCTAAGATGTATCCCTAGCTGCATGAAGCCACTTAGCAAGAACCAAGTGATAGACCTTGGGAATGCTTTGCAAAATCAAAATCTAGGCAACTACGCCTACATTTTTTCCCATTTGGCGATGAATCCAATGGTGAAAATCACTTCCAAAATACGTAAATAGGGACAGTTGAATTCTCAGGTCCGTATTCATAACAAGCAGTTCCCTGAGCAGCCCGAACCAACACTGCCTGGTTTTCTGTGGATTGCAGTCAGATTGCCTCTGTGTAGTTCTCAATTTCTAAAAAGGCATGAGATGTGATCGAAGATTTCTTCCCCTTAGCAGGAGTATTAGGATCACCTCTTTCACTCCCTACTGCTGCGTATGAAAGCTGTAGGAATTAGAGACCTCCATCCCTGTGCCCATCCCCACAACTGCATGATCCCAGGAAACCAGTCTCAAACACTGCTTGACCACGTTATCAAGCGTCACAGTCCTGTCTGCTGGCTGATCGCTTTCCAGTGGGCTTTTTGCAGTGGTCCTGTGTGAAGCCACCACATGTCCAGAGCTGCTGCTATTTTCAGAGTTAAAGCACTAAATGTTTAAATATTAAATTTTCAGTGATCTAAGAATCATTCCAGGATACCAAGAAAAAGATAATAATTCAGATAAATCTGCCATCTCACTACAGAATCTACAAGACCGTTTCTTCTTTTTGCTTTTTGATATGTTCATCTCTTTCTCTCTATTTTATTTTTCTAAGTGTTTTCATTGATTTCTTTTTCATTTTATGCACAAACTGAACACAATTAATCAGTAGATACAAAATGTGTCCTGCAACATTGCCAGTAGCCTAACATAAGCAGATTCAATTGCTGAATTGTCCTAAGATTAGGCCTAAGCCACAGTATAAGCTTCATTGATCCAAGCACAGTGAGATATCCATTCAATAATATGTGTTTTAGCAAGGTTTTCCACTTGTAAAGACTTCCTGCAAATTAGGGTTCATCCAATATGTGCTATAAACACAGTGGATCAAATCTTGCATCAGCTTAAAAAAACATCTCACTCCTTAGGAAAGAGGTGGTGTAACTAGGTGTATTGTGTAAGCAGAGACACACGTGTAATGAAGTTAGCTATCAAGAGAGCCATATCTGTCGAGCTGGATGTTTAATAGACACTGTGCTTCCTGACAAGCTGCCTCTGAAAAGCCAAAGGATGAAAGAACAGATGATGTGCGGGTGTTCATAAAACCATAGGTTCAGTAAAGCTGTTGTTGTTACTAGCTGAGCAGTTCTTAGATGTAAGCACTTGCAGTGGAGAGATTACAAAAATGTGCCTGGCTCTGGTCATCGTGCAGTCCCGTCCCTGTAGTGTGTGAAAGTCTGACAGCTCCGTATGTCCCGTCACGCTGCCCTGCAGTGAGGCAATGCTGCTGCCCCGCTGTGCATAGGGGAGCTCTGGTAGGCAGGAGCCAAAGGACTGTTCCAGCCCTCACAGCCTTTTCTGTGACCCTGGCTGACTCTTCTCTCAGCCTGGGTCCCCACCTGTTGAGAAGAATATGAGATTTCAGTGGGAAACAGCATGTAATACCACAAGAGATAAATAATGTGGGATTCCAGGTTGTGCTGGGGGAAAAACAGGGCTCTGGGGCACCAAGCAATGCTGCTAGCCAATATCCCTGACACCTGTCTGTGAATGCTAAGGGCCCACACAGCCTTCAGCATGGGGACTGGCTGATTAGCTTTGGTCTGGAGCAGGGACAGGTGCCAATACATGACTGATTTGGAACAGACCCCTGGTGGTGTTTTAAGCTAGGAATTGTTGAGTTTCTCCATACAGGTATCTCTCTGTCAGCAGGATAGGCAAAAACCCAAACGGCAGAGGTGATCTAAGTGCATCCAAGGGTTTCTGTGGCTGCTTACAATGTTTGCCACCCAGCACAAGGCATGCAATGACATGGTTGTGATTAGACCTCAGATTCAAGCCGTGACAAATGAGCTGAAGGAAAGGGGCAGGCTGGTGTCAAAGGAAGAAGCTGAATGGTATATAGAGTTTCAAAATGATACACATCTACCAGGAAGATAACAATTTTGTAGCACCTAAGGCTGCTTTTCCTTTAGAAGGTTTTCTTTCTTTGGATTTTGCCCAAATCACAATTCTTGTTTGGTTCTAAATACCTAAATGTAAAAAATTTTTTCAGTCCTTCATCCTAAAATCTTAAATGAACAGCATGCAGACTTTGGCATTAGAAAGGTCTGACAGCATAATGATTTTACAAATATGTGAGGCTTAAAATTACCACGGTATGATCTTATTCACTGGATGCTGCTCTTGAGAATAAACGTGAGTACTGGTAAATATATTCCTGAATGCAGTCTCAGCTGGTACAATTGCCTTATCATCTTTCCACAAAGATTAAGAAAGCCCTTTATTATATAAATGTCCCCATATTTTTCCAGTTGGGAACTGATAGCTTATGTATACTTAATTGTTGGTGTTGCTTCAGGAATGAGTCATCCTTATTTCCACTGGGAATTTCCCTGAACAACTTTAGTTCCATGTAGGGAGCTGTATTATTTTGCTTAATTATATAAAGATTTCAGATCACTAAGATTTTATGTTATTAACACAAATGTCAAATGATTTGAGCAAGTTCCTAGAATACCTAAGTGGAACAATCAAAAAAAGTGCCTTAGAGGAACTGCTTCTTAAGTTTGGAAAGGGTGAGCAAATTAAAAAATGAGTTAGTCAAGTATTTTGCTCACAGGAAAACTAATGAACAGAAAGGCAAGGATATCTTCTTTTGAAGGTGAAAACTCCTATAGCTAATGTTTTACTTTCTTTTATCTAGCCTAAAACCCCACCCTGAAAAAACATAAACAGATCTTTAAATTTATGAGCTTGAGAAGTCTATCCACATGAGCTTTTGCCGGATCAAGACCTAAGAGAATGATTTCTGTTCATAAAGCAGTTTTAAAGTTTTATGTGCCAAATTTTGAGAACAATCTATTTTCACCCACCCACTCTGACCTTATTTGCTCAGCAGGCACTATTTCTAGAACTGCCAGAAACTTCAGCGTGGCCATACATTTTGCTGTCGCCTCTTGAGGAGATAAGGCTAGTGTTTTCAAATGCTTTGTGCACTTAGTCAGCTGGTTGAATGGTTCCTCATAGACGTGCTGGGTATGGGATTTTTCAGTGAATGCAGATTCGGGGAGGCCCTGCATAGGTCTATTTATGCCGTGATTACAGTCCTGAGACAAATTTCCTTTGAGTGCAAAGCATGACTTGCACAGAGTCAAAATGAGAAAAAATGGCCTCAGATAATCTTTAGAAGAGCAGAAACAGATGAAGAGCTCAGCTAAGGCAAAGTCTGGTTCCTCCTCCCTGCCCTCTCTCCAGGAGAACCAGGTGGCTTTTGTCAGAGCGAAAATCAATCATACTGTTCCCTGCTCCCATCTAGTCACTGTGTGTGAAATAAACCCTATTTCTAGGGTTTAAGTGGGATGCTAGGGGAAACTGTAGTTTGCTTCAACCTATGGATAATACACAAGGTAATAATCTAGTGCAAGATCTGGATTTAAGGAAAAGATCCTAAATACGTATTTGCCCAAACCTTCCTCTTCTTATAGAAGTTCCAGGTGTGTTAGACCAGACACTGGCCTCATACCCGTTTAAGCTCTACTCAAAGAATTGAGAAGTATCAGTTGTATTTTACTATTCAGTATCTTTGAGTTTCATACCAGAAATGTTTCTTAAATATTACCTTGCACTTAATGATTAAAAAGAATAAGAGGTAACTCCATAAATGGCACTGGAACTTGCAGGAATGTAACTTTCTCTATGATTCTTTTCTTCTTGTCTTCCTCTTCTGAAAGATCCACTCACTGCACAAGCTGGTAGATGAGGGGACAGCTTTGTTGAATGAGACTGACAGTATCTGGTTTGAAATTCAGACTAGTAGCTAGCTATTAAAGATAATAGCTTGCTTGAGCTTCTTAAGAAAATAAATACTTCCTAAAAACCAACTCTGATAAGCCTCATAATTCTCTCACCTTTTACACCCAGCGCCTCTAAGTTGTCTTCTGTAGTAATTGAACTTTCAACAGGTTTATTTACTCTTTCTAAAATTCTCAGAGATTTCAACTGTTGCCTTGGTTATTGACTGATGAACAGCCTGCAGAATCATTTCAATCCATCCAAAATCTTCCGTGGACACTTCCCAAGCCTGTGGTAAAATGAAACGTCACACTAAAAAGTAGTAACATTCAGCTCTTGAAGTTACCATTATACATCTCTTATGTGCCAAACAAAAGCTAAAGTTTGAGATGCAGTCTGTGGGATTATTCCTACAAGTAGTCGTGATGATAGAACTCAGCCCACTTCTGGAACATACTGGCAATTGCCGTGACATATCTGTGATACGTAATATTTTGGAAACATTCGTCATAGGCCCTGATGTGGTCATTGGACACAGCATGGAAAAGGGTATCTCCTGAGAATTCACTGGATCCTTTCATTGCTGAAGCAGAGTTTAGGGAATATAGGGAATGCTGCAAGGGGGACAGCACATAGCACGACTACAGAATACATCACAACAGGTTCCAGTTTTACAGATTAATCCTAGGTGTAACTGTGAAATTTTGCAAGGCTCAGGCAGATCCTCTGTGGTGCACACCTATCTGAATTCATACTTTGGCAGCCTGGATACTCAGAGAGTATCTGGTTAGCCCAGTTTCAGTTAGCTGAAATAATTGCAAGAAAACACAAAACATTGATAACTGAATCAAACCATTCATATGTTACAAAGAAAATTATCTCCTATTGATTTATACTACAGAAAGTGGGAGAGTTTGGGCTCCAGTTAAAAGCTGAAAAAAACAGCACAGAGGATTAGACAAGATCAGTTTCAAATTCCTGGCTGTCTAATTCACCAGCCCCAATTAATTTAAATATTTTAAAACTTGATTTTAAAGTAATATAAAATATTTATAGACTTTAATTACAAATGACAGTGAAAAGCAGAGTTGATTAGTTCAGACAAAAGTATCAACAGACTGAATTGGGGAGGAAACACCTCCTCTGGGGTTGTATAACTTGCTAAAATATTTATATTGAAAACTCAAGAGCCTTTCCCTTGTAACTCCTGGGAACAGACTTTTTCCCAGGTGTATCCTACTATAGGCATTGGGCTTAACTTTAACGTGTAAGTAGCTCAGCAGAAGGTACTGTGCTAGAAATCTAAATACAGTTACAATCTCTCTGCAGGGCATGACAAAATAAGAGGTTCTAGGAGGACTTGGAGCTATCGCCTCCTGCTAGTCTAATCACTAAGACAGCTTGTGGTTCTCACATGCACGCTTAGCCCTCAGCACTAAGCTATTGTCAGAGGGCTGACAGCGGAGACGAAATGGGTAGCGATTGCTGACCTGATGTCACCAGGCACTTCTCTGAGCCTCAGCATGGATAGGATTGGGAAGGATCTGTCTTAGTTAGGGTCAAGATACACCAGGGAAGAAAAGGAGGGCAATAGTGTTCTCTTCATCCCTCAGCTATGGAATACAGATATTTTATACCAGAGTTAATATGTAGGAATCACTGCTTACAGCTTGTCTAAGGAGAATCTACATCTCTCCCAGTGTAACTGAGCAAGAAAAATACAGTGTAGGCTTTATCTTTGATGTCTTGATGGATGGGACTTACAAAACTATTATGGCTTAGAAGTAAACATCAACACCATGAATTTTCAAAATGAAAAATCATCATTTAGAAAAGCTGAGATCAAACTCCAAACTTCACCAAATACCTCTGATAACTCACTTGTGAAATGGAGATCTGCTGCTGTTACATGCTGGAGCGCCAGCAATTCAAAACTGTGCCAAAGCTTGTACCATACAGGTGAGAGCAGTGGACAAAGCCTCATCAGCAACAACAAGTAGCTGTCCAAATACTGCGTGTTAGGCACCATTATAAGAACATGGAAAGGAAGAATATCTTTAATAGAGATATAAATAGTGCAGACAGGCACAAACACATTGGCTGTGTAAGCTGAGACAGATGTCTTTCAGGGCAGAATAGAAGTTATCTGCAAAAGGGCAGAGGACTATGGATTATCAACTAAGTGTTGAAAAGCTGGGACTCCGTGAATGTGGTAAGAGTTGTTTATTTGCAAGAGGATTCAAAGACCAAAGAGAATTTCACATGCTTAGATGAATGTATTCCTGAAATTCTGCAACTCAACTGTGACTTCCCTCGGTGTGCAAATGGAAAGCAGAGACTTGATTTATTTATCAATAAATCCACAGCATAATTGAACATACAGAAAAAAATAGTGCCTGAGGATAGTTGAAGCAATATTAAACTACCCCCCAATGTTTGCTGAATCTGCCACTTTTGTCCCTGCAAATTTAACTATGTTGAGACACCACTGTGTGGGGAATGGGTTCTCAGTGCAGGGGAGGAATCTGCATAAGCCACTGTTGTGTTCCTCCCTTGATATCTTCACATACCCTCTGAGCTCCTTTCTGGGGATCCTCTGTCTCGAACCATAGACTGCATGGTGCTGGAGAAGAAGATGGCAATGCTGGCCACGATGTTCAGAGAGACCCCTTTGTGTGCTTCTTTCAGCTCCAAACAAGTTCTTGCTCATGCATCTCACAAGGTCCTTTCCTGGACTCTCTCTGTACTCTCTGCAAAAGCAGAGGCAAGAAAAAACAGAACGAGAGGTTCACAGCTTTTCCAGGAGATAAAGATACAGGGAAGGCTCTTAAAGGATGGGCAGCAGGTATTGCTTATTCCCCAGTTCTGCCTTCCCCACCTTCAGCATTTCTATTGCTTTTTTGTCTAAGTCCTATACCACTGTTAAAACAAAGCTGAATCTGGAATCATCAGAGAGAGCAAAAAGATACGGACTTGTTTACTTATCTCTGATCTTTGAAATGCTAGGATCCACATTTTCAAGTTTCTTTTGGGGTTTTTTTTGTTGTTTCTACATTTTTTTAAATTCAAATAAGGGTGTAGATGCTACTGCAGAACTATAAAACTACAGCATTTCAGGAGCTGAGGAAGGTAGTGCTGGCAAGGAGCTTAAAGGATGTTTGGTGTAGGTCAGCCTCTGCTGAGGTGTGTGGATCAAGTATACCCAACAAGGTTGACAGCTGTTTTATCTAATCTGTTCTTTGAAACCCCAAGTAATGGAGATTCTACAGACACTCTAGCAGCCTGTTCCAGTGCTTACCTAGGTTTATAGTTAGAAAACTAGCCTAAATCTCCTTTGTTGGAAATTAAAGCAATTTTTCCTGCCCTCACCTCGGTGGTTAATGGATTACTATCTTCTTTTAGTAGCTTCTTACACACTGGAATTCTGTTATCATACTCCGCTCAGTTGTGTAAACGAAACAAAAACTCAGTGTCTCCAAACTTTTCTCATAGCTTATGTGTTTATAGGTTTCTATTTATTCCTGTTCCTGTCCAGTGGACTGAACCTTTTATTTAAAAATATGGTACTTGAGCCAGACTCAGTGTAAACTGATTAACCTCAAATAGTTCTGAGCACAGCAGAATAACGATGTTTGGCACGTTACGAGCAGTGCTACTGTTAGTACATTTTACAAGATTTGCTTTCTTACAAGAACATCTCACTTCTCACTTGCTGTGAGTATTATCACCTTCAGATCTTCCAGGCTTCTGCTGCCTTTTTGGTGTGTGTGGTTTTGTCTTCTCCTGCCTATATATAACTCTTTTTATTTCACTTGAGTGAACGTGACCTTGTTGAACCGGGATCATTTCCCTGCTTTACCAAGAGCACTAGTTCTAATTGTGGTGCTATGGTATTTCCAGTCCCTTCCAAAATGGTATCATTCACAAATGTTACCATCTCTAATTTATTCTTTCCAGTTACAGCTTGGTTAAAGTTAGGCTGAGAAATCCATGGTTTCTTGAGTGTTCCTTTTTCCATTTTCTTGAAAGCAGGTACTGTGTTTGCCCTCTTCCAGTTTTCTGGGTCTTGACCTATCCTCTACAGGTTCTGAGAGATGATAACTAATAATTAAGAAATTGCACTGGTTAATTCCTTAACTGCTGTAGGGGAACGGGTCTTGCTGTCTGGAATAAATGCAACTTAGCTAAATCTTCTCTAATTCTTTCTCCATTCTAGTTCACACTCCATCACCCTGTTAGAACAAATTGTGGTAAGGATCAAGTTACAATTAACCTTTTTTGAGGTAAGACCCTGAGACATCACTTCAAGAGTGAGCGAAATTGCTACTGCATCCTCCTGGCTCCCTTCCCCCTCCAAAGAGAATCCCACAAAGCTCGTGAGAAGAAGAATTAACAAAAAGTAGAGTGAGAGAATAGCAAAAACTGTTATGGCAATTTGAACTCTTCCTTATTTATGTCTTTGTGTTGTCTGATAGACTTCCTTCTTTTTGCTAATTAATTGGCAAACTACTGCTAAAGTCATTCATTTCTCAAAACTTATTTGTTTTGCCTCACAACATTTATTTGCACAGCATTACTGTTGTGTACAAAGATTACTCTTTAATGAAGTTCAGAACACCCTTTCACAGCATGCATTTCTGTTCAGTCCAGAGAATACCATGCACCATATATGTGAGTCTCTAACTTAAATTAATCTTATTTGGTTTTACCCTACTTGATTACTCTTTATGTGCTTTCTTAAAGTCATGTGATTTTTACTCATTATTTTGACTATTTTAATTACTTGTTTTCACAGTATGTTTACAAGGATATTCTGCAGCTATTTTCAAAAGTTTGTATTACCTAACTGAAATAGATTTATTTTTACACGAACAAATTTAAAAGAAAACAGTCTTTTTAGATCTAAGGTGGATATTTAAGTAAAAGTGAGTCAAAACCAGTAACTCCACACTGAACTCTTTAAAATTTGGGACACTGGAGAAAATGTTGGCACTATTTCAGCATGTCTGGATGTGAACATACCCTATGTGAAGGTCTTTTTTATAGGTTATCTTGGCTGAAGCCATGCAAAGCACAGCAGGAAGATATACCTGCAAGAGGGTGTATGTTTCTGGAGATCAAATAAAGCTATCTATTGGCAGCGTTGATCTGAACCTCTGCCCAGGATTGATCTTCAGTTACAGCTTACAGACACAACAGGGAAAAAAAACTATGTGTGAAAGAAAGGGCTTTAAGATGAATAAGCATCACCTGCAGTAAGACTGAAATCTCCAACCTTGGGCAGAGGTAGAGGACGTCAATACTGAGGCACTCAGACCTGGTGCAGTCAGTCTTGGGAACTCATGGAGGCAGCACCCAGACTAATATGTCTCGGTCAGGGCGAAATAACAATGGAGATGGCTCTGTGCTGGCTTAAGCAGACTGTAGAGCCTCCAGCAGATCCTGGCATTCATTCAAGCAGTTGAAGGCAGATGCTATGCTATCAATACTCAACCTAGCTAGAATAAGCTATGGTAATGTGTCTGCTCACAGGGCAGGCCAATTTCAAGATCGGAGGCTCGGGGTGGGTCTGTGTTGCAGCCCACACAGCCACATACTGTAAGCACTGACTTGGCAAACTGCAACGATGCAAAGTCCAGCACAGGCTGCAGGCTCTGCTTGAGAAGCTGCCCCAGCCCTGCAGTAGTTTCTTTGACCTCCAGCTGTGCTGATAACAGCACCAACACCAAGGAGCCCGAAGGAAATGTGGGCTGGGAATGCCCTACGGAGTCCTGCTAGCCAAGGGGAATGCACCTTCTCTACTTTGACTATTTTGGTTGTTTCCCTGAGGACAGTGAAACAAGCCAGGGCAGAGGAATGCCCGCAAAGAGCAGTGACAAGGGGGAAGAAAGATGAAGCTGTGTTTTGTATCTTATCACTGTTATTTGAGTGACCGGTTAAGCCAAAGTCTGTAAGTGATAGATAGGAATAACACCTACCTGATCTGAAAACGGGAGCCTCGGTAACTTTCACATACACTGCAGATAAGCAATATCTGGTTTGGTCATAGAAGCGCGTATTAACACTGCTATTACTGCCAGTGTCTAAGAGGGCAGCTGCCCCCGTCTGCACATCCAACAGATGTGCAGATGCTACTGGTACCTCTGCATGCTAGATAAAGCCAGCCAGTAATATCAACAGGCTCCAAGCTAGCTTTATCTGACTAGCACGCATAGTAGTGACATGTGAGGGGCATGCAGTCTCAGGAGCTGCCCTCACCGATACTGGCAGTAACACTGTCAAAGGCTCAGTTAAGGGTGGAGATGCTTCTGCCAAACATTTTAAATGCAGAAAGCAAGCCAAGTTGTTTATCTCATTTTATTTACAGTAATAGGGGACTGTTGAACAGCATGTAAGTACACTACAATAAAATCAATAGAGAATATTAGAAGCAGAAATAAAGATCAGCCAACCTGAGGAAACTACTAACTTGAATGAGAGGATCTAACTCTGACTGAACAGCAGGCAGACTGAACAGCTCAGGAAAACCAACCCACCAAAGCAAAAGAGGACAATTCCAAGGTTTGATTAGATAAATGCTGAGTCTTGCAGTGAAACAAACTGCCCTTGACGTGATGATTTCTCTGAAGTCTTTAAAGGGAATTTTGCTCAGTGAGTGCTGAGATGGGACTTCAAGATTTAGCTCCCCAAAATACAGAAGAAGGGGTGATATACTGAAGCATGCCAAAGCATGAGTTCCAAAAGGATGAAGAGAAGTTCTAGTGAAACTAAGGAACTCTAAGCCATACCCTGAAAGAGTGAGCTTTGCATTTGCAGAAGTTTCATAATCAAGGACCTGAAAAAGCATAATCTCCACTTGCTGTGATCTCAGGTGAATATAATTCCAGACACTGATTCACCTACACTGTTACTGCAGGACTGGAAGCCAAAGAGAGCATCTAACAAGTCAGCAAGTCACTCTGTCGCTTCTGAAGTCACCTTGAGTCTTGCCATTGGCCTTAAAATAGTGGCAGAAATTCTCCCCCCATGTAGAGCGATGTTGGATTTCTGAGTATAGACTAATGCTCTCATTTCAGATGTGAGCAGTAGATGGCTGATACTGTAAGTCAGCATGACTGAAAGATTTCTCTGTGGTAAAGATACTCAGATTCCGAAAGAAAGTTTAGAGGGCAAAGCTCAAGTCTGACTAGAAAAGCTGTTATGTGGATCACTGACCCAAGTTAGTCCAGTTTGTGAATGATTTACATGATAATGTACCAAGAAATCTGATTTTAAAAAGCCAAAAATGTGTTTCCTGTTGGGCTGATTTCTGTCTGGATTAACTGGACTGCAAAATGAGGTATAAAGATAGCTACCCATTAGTGGAGGTTATGGCAAAAGCCACCACTATGCTTTGCTGAATATCCTCTCAGCAATCGCCTGATCTGGTCAGGTTGTTTATAAGGGCTGCGTTAAACCAGCTCCCTCAGCTCTGCAGTATTCAGGCTGCTGTCATTGCAACAATGGGCTAGAGACATCACCTGGCTTGTTTCTAACCAAAAACTGTATAAAATTGGGAGGACAATATACAGATGGAAACTTGTAAATAGGTTGAAATCTTTAACCTGAAACTTTAAAAAATTATATTTAATCCAAAACAATTATTTTGTGTGAAATTCTGACCTCTTAGAAGTTTCTGAGCTTTTCTCAAAGTTAGAAATTTTGAATTATCATTGTTCAGTGGTGACTGTTTTGTAACTGTCCTTTCCTTCATCTTTTCTTCATTCTTTTCTGTCACTGAATGCCTTAAAATGAATGATCTGAGGGTTCCATTCTTTACTTTTCAAATTTGCTGTTTCTCTGTTATATTTTCCTGTTCTGCTGCTCTTCAAAACACTTATTTCTGGTAAAGTTGACAAATAAAAAAAAATTTTAAGAAGAGCTCTGTCAGTCTTTTGGCTGATAACCACAGGGTCCCAAAATATTTTCAGCTGCACATTCCAGTTCCAGTGATCCCAAATAATTGTCCAGGTAATTGAACTGGAAGTGGTTCACGTTCCTATTCACATCTGCTAGGCCCAAAGAAAACAGCAAGTAATAAAAAAGAGCTGTGGTCATTGCTCATACTGAGTGGGCTCTGCAGTAGACAAAGAGGGGTAGGAGGGGGAAAGGTGCAATGGGGAAAAATCAAGACTCGACTTCAAAGAGTTTCTCTTAAGGCTGTAAATTAATATTTTCATAAAAGAGAGTTTTAAAATATGAACACACACACACACTTGTGCATTTCAAGGAGACACTTATTCCATATTGTAGTTCAGCTAAAAATTCTATGCCACAGAAAGCAGTAATTATTCCAGCTTTGCATATTGTAAACCTGGTCACTGTCATTCTTCCTTTGCCTCCACATGCCTCAGTGCCACATTTTCTACAATCGTGGGGAGATTGCCTTGGCTCTCACTCAGCTGGCTCAGCTAATGCAATTCACAGGCCTTCAAATGTAAGCTTGTAAACTATTTAGTTCTTTTTCTCCATAACAGCTTGTCTATTAACAGCTCATTCAATGGAGGAGGAAGAAGCAGCTAGTGAGACCTCTTTTGGTATTGTTCAGCAGTGACCCTGGCTTTCTCAGATTGGTAGCCAATACTCACTAAACAGTGTTTGTCAGTACATGTTGTTTTGCTGGATAATAGCGTATTGTGCTAGCAGCGGTCTGTATTAGTAACAGGTAACAATGAGCTGGCAAAGTAAGTCTCCTGTGTGGCATGGTAAGGTCGTAAGAATGATGTATAAAAATCCAAGAGAAAGCTCGTTAGGATGGTCTGATGCAGTGCTAGAAAACCTGTGCCACTTTGAGAGATCTTTGTCCGCCCTTCCCTTTGCTCATTGTTCAGGACCTCATCACTGCTGTGTCCTCTGGGTTGAAATGGACTTGGAGGGTGAGGATGGTTGACCCTTCAACATACGCTACGTGATTTTCAGGCTGTATGTCCGCTGCTCCTGGCCTGTACTTCGTGAAAGGTGTGTTTTGTCAAGATACCAGGCTCATTAAATCCCAGGACAGGTGTACCCAGAGAGTGCCCACACTGAGGACCATGCCCATTATTCCTCTAACTAGATGGCAGAAGGTTATGCTGTACATTGCAATGAAAAATGTGATACTGAAACGGCTGAATCCTGCTGCGGCACTGTTGTTCCATTTTTGCTGTGCTGAGATAATGTGTTGCCATGCCATGCAATGAACCTGCCACACCCTCTGCTTTCCTAAATGATTAAATAAAATCTGTAGTATTTTATTACCTGATGGCTGAGATTTCTTGAACTTTTCTTAGTGTTCTATATTGAAATAGCAGGCAAGTTGGTGGCTTAATGAGTGTTTAATAGAATCGTACTTGACACAGATTTCCCCACCAACAAAATCCTACCCACCTTACTTATAAGCAATTCATTTATAGAAACGTCATGGCTTAGGCTTTGTTTTTTTGCCCTGCCAAGTGTTGCAGATCTTACACTATCTCTCAGACAAACTGACAAAGCTGCAGTACAGAGAAATCAGGTTTCAAAGCAAGTGATTTATGAAACATGAACTTTCCCGAGCGTGCAGAGAGACTCCCCCGTGTGGTGCGACTGCCTTGGCCGGTGCCACTGGCAGTGGCTCAGCGAGCCGGGCTGCCCGAGCCCGGCAGGCTGACATGTCGGCAGTCAGCATAATTAAATGTGGCCCAGTGAAGACTCCCATGTTCAGAAGCAGCCATCAGTTTGCAATTAATGTTGACCGTTAGAGAATAATGTTGTTCTGTTGTGTTTCTCCTGTAGAAAAAAAGTGTAATATTTTACTGACTGTGAGGCTTTGGGAAGAATTATGAGGGCTCATATTTCTTTGCCATGAATTAGTCTTACAACTTTATTCTCAGTTTCCTTTTTCCCCAACAATGTGTCTTAAGACGATACCTTTAATAGATGCTAAAATCTACTTGGACATCATTAGTTATTTTAAAACCTGGAATTATAAGTTCATGTTGATTAACAGAACAGTTCAAGGTTCTAAACACATTTTAATTGTATTCCTCTTTAGGTCATTTATGATAAACATTCCTCTTTTTGGCTCAGTTCTGCAAGCCTCATTTTCAGTCCGGAATGGAATGCTTTTACCCAATACCCCCATTAAAAATCATTAATTAAAATGTCTTCTACTATCTGTTCTATATCTTAAACATATTTTCTTGGCCATGGTCCAGAGGAAGCAGTTGTGTTCTTCCAGATTAAAGGGTTTGACTCTGCCCTATATTATACTGGCTCAAATCTACCTGTCATCTTCAGCTGGATGAAGACATATTACATTTACACCAATGTAGACGAAGGGAGAATTCGGCCCAAAGTGTTTATTGTTCTCTGGAACTTGGCATCCTCTTCTCCCATTCTCCTCCTGAAATCAACATAAAACAGATGCTGAAACTCTGAAATGTTTTAAACCCTCCAATACCATAGCTGTGAGCACAGTGCATTGTAACCAGCAGACCTTGATGGCACAAAGATATGCATCATGAACATGAAATCTGGGTAGAAAAGATAAGGGCACAATCTTGCAATGCTTCCAAAGTAGCAGAACACTGTAGAAAGTAACAACTGCATTTTTGTGGTGTTTGGTCACATCGCTCCTTGCACTGGCAAAACTTTGACTTGGATCCAAGTAGGTGTAGTTCCAAGACCGTGAATGCCCAGTCATTTAAGTCAGTGGAGTTGTGCCCAGCTACAGTGCATCTATATTTGATGACAGTTGAAAAGATGAATGAAAATCATTTCAGTTGCATTAGGGATGTAAGCTGGCAGCAGTTTGGATTACTGCTTATTCAACTTTTCGGATGGCATCTTTGCACTTCCAAGAAACTCTTTTTAGACCAGGCATGAAGAGGAGACAGGATCAACTCCAGCAAGAAGCGGTTTGCAGACAAGCAGCTCATGCTCGTGACACTGATCTTTTGCTGGAGAGTAAGGGAATGGAAAGCAAAACTGGAGAAAACAAAGGACACTTTCTGGGTGTGCTGTACTGCCAGATGTAATGGCCTAGTTACATTGTTGTTGTTTAGCTATTTCCATCAGTGCTTATGGGTATATATTGATCTGACTAGCACTAATGTCTGTGGGGTCACTGTGGGTATCTGATTTTATCCCTTTCTTTGGAAGGTTTATTAATATTGACGCCTCTTCATTTAATTGGGGCACTGGCTATGGAATCCCTTTTTAATGGAATCATATTAGCTAATGTACTGCCTGTCCGCACTCAAATGCAGAGCGCTTCACACAAGCCCATATTGGAGTAACTGATAATGTCATAAGGAAAAAAAAAGCAAAAACACAGATCTGTGAAACCAGAGAGGAATGGCAAAGACAGAACTATGCTGCAATCTGCAACCTGCATTTCTGTATTGCAACACACAGGGCCCAAAATAAATGAAGTTACTTGTCCCTGTAACACACAAATGCTATTTCTTTCCTTGCTCTGTTGAGGCCTTCCCTCCCACCACCCCAGGAGCTGCATTCATTTCTGGAATGTAATTATTCACATCTGTACAAGCTGTTGTGAGATATTACCAACTGAAAAAGGTAGCCAGAACATAAAAATTTGCCCATCATCTTATACCTGCACTCAAAAAGAGCATATCCCTGAACGAATGTGGGTTTGTCAAATGTTCCTCTTCAACTTTGTCTTCTTTGCTTGAACAGATTTGGAGACTGGTTCTACCATTTATAGAATGGATTTTTTTTCCTGAAAGTATTCTCCTGGGTTTGGCTAGGAAAGTGTTTTTTGCAGTCTGCTTGATTGGTCTTCTTTGTGGAACAATTTCAGAGGCCTGGCTTTGGACACCGTTTGCAATGGGTTTATATTAGAAGGTCGTGTCTTGTTACAGAGCCATTATTGCCTCTCCCCCTTAGGACTATTGCACGCCTGTGACTTTACCCTTCACAAGTAGGTTATGAAACATCTTTTTGACATCCATGCAGGAAGGCAGGAGTGTGTTGCACTAACTCCTTTGACAGAAAGCAGCAGTGAACTGGAACGGGGGGAAAGGCACAGCAGAAATTCCACCTTCAATAGATTTGTTCGTTCTCATCAATTTACTTAGAGAGGAAAAGATGGAGTCTGATGTTTTGGCTGTAATGCATGAGGCCTTCAGAAGACTGGATACCCCATTATGATACTGGCTTTCTGGAGTCGTCTGGAGAAGACAAGGGGTCTGGAAGTTGAGGTTATTAGAGATAAGAAGATTGCTCATATTAACTGTGTCTATAATATTGCTAGGTCCAGCACACTGCACCCATGCTGTTCCTTATAGCAGCTTATTTTCAGCCTGAGTTCATGCTGCCTGCAAACCCTGCCTGTCCTTGAGTCAACTGTACTGTGTAGAAAAAAACTGACAGTTGCAGTTATCTCACTGGCAAGCTGCATGATAGTGTTAAAAACATCGAGGCTGGATAGAGCCTTCCCAGTCAAAAGCATTTTTGCTTTTCTGCAACTGATGTTCCTCAGACTTTCATTGAACTCAAATATTATTGAAATCTGTAAACAATTTTTTTCACCAACAATGAAAGTTCTTAAGTCTGTTGTCTCATTAGTTTGCACCTTAAATTCTGCGAAGACCATATATTCATGGTGAGCTACGTACACGGTGACAGACAAGCAGGAGAGTAAGCTGGGTCTTCCATGCTCATCCCTCAGCTCTAGTCATTAACATGCTTGCTCTGCTTACTGCTACACTGATAATAGATTTTTTTTCTTCTTTTCCTTTAACAACAGAGGATTTGTGAATTAAACACATGCTTATAGCCCTAGCAAGGTCATACCACAGTTGCTTTTGAGAGAAACTCACGGCTGATCAGTCTGACCCTCCACTGCGCCAGTTACTAACACACACTTTTACAGAACACAGTCATTTCGAGGCCATGTCAGGAGACAAAAGAGCTGTGTGACTTCAAGATTAAGATGAAGCTTTCAAGTAGGTATGTCAGCATGTGACCAAGTGTCTATTGTGAATGATTTAGCCTAAGGGTACCCTGGGGTGGAGGTTCCTTTTATAGACCACAAGAAAATAAATGTATTGGTCTTCCAAAAGAACCTTGTGCAAAACCCTGTGGGACACTGCCCAGCCAGGACATCTTGGAGTATCGCTCAAGTCAGCGCTCAAGATACCCTCATTCATATAATGCTGGTAGTGCTACAGATGTGCAGCTTGATAATACTTGCAGTAATCTCTGACCTACAACGTATGTCTCTACCTAGATTTTGCATCACCATTAACATTTTTCATACATTTTGCTTTACCTGCCTCTCTGTGTTAATCTATTTTTATGTCTTCATAAGTCAAACAACACAGCTCATCGCTATGATTATACTGAAATAAAGCCCTGTTTTGTTTTTTTTTTTATCGCAGCTGCTTTGCTTGCCCTCCACCTCTGTTTCTCAGCAGGTTCTCAGACGCCTTGTTAGGACTTTCAAAGCCTCTCAGCATACTCTGAGAAGAATGCATCTGTCCTGAGGCTACAAGAAAGTAACTCTGCAATAATATAATTTATGAAACTCCAAGTTCAGCATTCTTTTTTTCCTTTCTATGCAAAGCTAGACAGGAATGAGGGCTGCTGAATTAACCTGGAAGTTTATACCTCACATTACTTATAATCTGAACTATACCTGCTTCTCAATACTTCACATTGACTTATCTTTTCAGGGCTAGATCCTCACCTGGTATTTTCCCCACAGGTTAACCATTCCAGTGAGGCTGGCTGGATGTAAATCAGTGAAAACTCCTCCTTTTCTTTCTAAACACAAAAAAGTGCGAATTTCTGTATCTGATTTTTTCTTTGAAATTTGTTTCCCCAATCCTTTATATAGTCATTACAGATGTTAAGAAGCCTGTTTTGGAAATGATTAATGCTATTAATATTTTTCTAATTCAATAAACCCTCTCATCTTTGAACTCCTTGCAATATTTTTCTGCTTTCTTCAGCTTTCCACTGATTCAAACATATGACAAATGCGAGTCTTCGTTTCAGTTTCCTATTATTTCTCATGTCTGATCAAATAAATTAACAGACTTTCATTTCTTTCCCAGGAGTGATGCCCATATGTTGAAGGCAGCATAAAAATATTACCTGTTCAAACAGGAGGAAAAAAAAGATAAAAGTTATCGTTTATTCGCTTTTGTTCTGTGCAAACCAGAGATGCTGATCCTATTCCTTTCACCTTGACAGTGCCCACTATGTTTAATGGTAAATATTGCAAGATTTGCAGAACACCCATCAATCTGCTTTAACTGCACCGTATTATAATGTCCCTCTACAATCTCTTCATCCAGTAGCAGTTATTTTAATCACACCACAGTTCTTCAGCCATTGGGAAAGAATCAGGTGTCCTGTCTTAATGTACATGCTCCCCAGTCACATGGCACCAGGCTGGCAGAGCAGCATGCTGCTAATGCAGTTTTCTCTGTTTGGACAGTTAAAGATACATCTCCAGGCCAATTTGTACCTGTGTATTGTTGACAGACAGCGTGCCGCAGGCAAAGAGATACTGCAGGAAATAGATTCTTGTTTAACCGTGTTTAATTTTGTTGTCTGGATCTCCATCATACATCTTTCCATTTCTCTGCCCACCCAAATTGCTAATGTGAAACAAAGCTACTTCCGCCACTGCCGCTCCTAACTGATATGTGATGATGCAATGATTGATCTGCCACTCCAGGAAAAGTGGGTCATGGTACACGTTGTACCACAGCATGCCGAACCAAGCTGTCCGTGCTGACATTGAGGTTTTACAGATTCGTTTTTAGAAGTTCAGACCTGAGGGGACTACTGTGAGTATCCAGCCTGAACACTTCTGGGTTTTGATGGGAGTGCTGCTGTTCTAAAATCTTCCTTGGCAGCTTGTAGAGGTCTGAAGTCACCTGTGCTCCTCAGCAGACAGTATATTCTGCTTACGTACTTTACATCTTACTTGCATGTTGGCTCTGAGGATGAAAAACGTAGAATTCCTCCAATTCCAAGATATGGGGGCAGTTTCAGATTTGTCATTTGCCAGGATAGGAAATCCTAAACTAATGTAAAAATGTATTTTAAATACAAAATGGTGCAATTAACAGCTTTTGCAAAGGATTTTGAATCAGTAGAAAAATACTGATGCAAACTGCTCTTTGAAAAAAAAATGCATTACTTTTATTCTTCTTTTGTGAGATTGCAGTAATAACATCTCTCATGTAATGAGACCTGTTGAAACTCACTTTAGCATTCCCTCTTACAATAGCTGGGAGCCATCATTTGAACACGTAAGTCTCGGTACTGGAGGAGAACCTGCCCACCTATCTGTGATATTAGATCAGTAAAGTTAGGAATCAGTTGCTGAAAGGGGAATAGCTTGCAGGTTTTTCTGGAGCAGCCCAATAAGTAACTGAGCACAGACGTCACTGTGGAATCCAAAAGGTCAGGGCAGGTGAGGGTTTGTTTTTTGGGTTTCAGAGGAACAAAAAATTCAGGGAAATCTAGGTCTTAAAATTCTGTCTCTGTTTTTGTCAGAGTTGAAAGCAACCTCCAAACCCCACCTGATTTAATGAACAACAAGTTGGACAAGAACTTTCTTCAGGGCCTATAAATTTTTTGCTTTGTTTTAGATAAATCGTTACGCAAGCTCCTTCTCCGCTCTTTGCACACCCCAAAGGGTGGTGCCCTCAAGGGCAGAGAACATCTAATCAGGTCGTTAAATCCTTATACTGGTAAAATCCCTATTGGGATAAACAGTTTTGCCGAGTAAGGACTGCACTTTTAACTTCCAGCTGTAATTTTTGGCAAGCACAACCTCAGATGTGGAGAGAAAGCCCAAGGAAAGCCTATAAAAACGCCATGCCTCCTAATCTGGGGCCCTTTAGCTACAGCTTAACCCACTGATGGGCACCCTGTGCTGCCTGGGGTGGACCTGGATGGACACAAAGCCGCAGCCTCTTCCAGGGAAGTCAGAGCCCAGCAGGGGTAAGTACCCAAGCCCTGAGGGCTCTGCTCTGGTGATCCCTAAGCTGAGGCAGGGGAGAGCAAATCACTGCCATTCCACTGGATAAATATGATTTCTTCTGAATTTTCCTACTCTGTTCCTCCTCCTGCTGCCAGTCTCCTCTCCTCTGGCAACACCACAGATGTGGAAGGTTTGCAGGTAAGCAGAGAGGAGATGGTCACAGCAAATGGCAGAGCCAGAGCTGAGCACAGCACGCACTGATGAACCCCTGCCAAACCCTTTCCCTTCTGAAACAGAATCCCCGTAATGGAAATAATTACCAACAAAACAGACAAAAACTACTCCTGAATGAAATTTAAGCTTCAGCAGACCACAGCACTGCCAGGAAATGCCAAGTACAAGCAACCATCCATTCATCCTGAATTCACACCATTTTCTGTTTCTGTTTCCTGTGCAAAGTTATCAATCACATAGAAACCGCTGTCGGGGGGGGG